>Ga0214543_1001651_pt1 | contig 43518 bp, 23 predicted proteins | sample CNSS2metaG_FD_160094 | JGI IMG/M metagenome (GOLD analysis project Ga0214543, IMG submission 160094) | Root nodule microbial communities from cowpea collected in UCLA plant growth center, Los Angeles, California, USA - CNSS2 | ecosystem: Host-associated > Plants > Roots > Nodule | place: USA...
GATTTCCTCCCGTTCTGAAAACCCCCAAATCGACGTCTTCCATTTTCCCCCTTTTCTTTTTAGGGTTCATACCCATTTTCGTTCCAAACGATTTTTTCTCCCAAATCTGAGACGAATCTTCATCAATGAATAAACGTTGGCTTCCTCCATGAGTGACAATTTGTCATAATAAGTGCAACATACTAAAAAAATAGACAGAAAAAACTAAAATACACCATTGTTAGATTAATATCTATGAATAATCCTAAACTCGCTGCCATGAAGCAAGAGACATAGTTTGAATGTTTGTGAGTAGAAGATACTTGGAAAACTTAAGAACAGTAATTAAATTTAACTAACAATAATCTCAATTAATGTGAAATTAGGTATACATATTAAATTATATAAATGATTTGTTTCTTAAGAGTATGTGTAGCTAAGTCGCAAAATATTTTTAAAAAGTTATAAAATTAATAAATATTTAATTTGTAAATATACTTTCTATTAAATGTATAATATCCTCATTTTATAGTTGTAGCCGTTATAAAAACAATAATCTTTTGTATTCATAATATGAAGTTTTACTATTTTTATTCCAATAATCAGCATCCTTATTTTAAATGAAACAACATTTTAAAGCAATCATAAAAAATAAATATTTAATTAGTAAATATATAATTTCGTCATTTTATCGTTGTAGTCCTTATGAAAACAATAATCTTTTTTATTTCTATAATATAAAATTATACTATTGTTATTCCAATAATCGGTATAGCTATTCTTAAAATATGGTGTAAGAGATGATATGATATCAGTACATGTGATACCACTGATACTAAATGTCTTTATGGCCTCACATTTTATCCACCAAAAATTATAAGAAAGTGCAACCTTCGACATGACTTATCTCACCGAAGGCCAATGGACTGATGTGCCGAACACATGCCACCAATGTCGATATAGTCAACCACCCGTTCCAAGCAGACAACATGCAACCTTCGACATGATTTACCCCGTCAAAGGCTGGGGGACTGATGTACTATACCTAGACAAACCCAGACAATTACCTGGTCCGAACCGTCTACATATAGTCCTATTATAAAAAGAACAGACAGATGGTTAACCAAACAGAACGACACACATGACGGCTTAGGCTACCTACTGTAAGGAATAATGCATAATGAAGTGTCGCTAACTCCAAACTTAGGAAACTACAAGCGAGGCCTCCAGTATCAACTCACTAACATAGGGCTTGGACTTGGCCTAGACCTATTCAAAGCCTAAACATTAGCCCAAAATAATAAAGAAGGCCCAACCCATAAGAAGATAAAAAACATAATTAATAACTCTATAAATACATGTGAACCCCAACCATTAAGAGTACATTTTCATTAATTCACCAATCTAAGATTTGATTTTTTAGAGTCTTTGCTGACTTGATTGTCGGAACCCTTTCCACATGTAATCCCTTAAGAGTTCAAACCATCAACATTAAGAGAGGACATTCTCAAGCCAAGAAACAACCAGTCCGAGAAGTCAGTAATTGAGGTAAAATGTGATTTGTGTTCCCTAACATTTTATTATTGTTTTCGCAGGAAAAAAAAATCAATAAAATTTGATATTATTAGATGTAAAGCCAGAAAATAATTGGAAGATCGAAATAATGAAATAAATATTACAACCACACTCAAAACATTTTAAAACCTTTATTTTATTAATTTGCATTATATTTCAAAAAATTGATCATATAGTAGTATAAAAATTCCCATCCCTAATTGTATTACTTATTGTACAATTGTTTTCAATTTTTAAATTGTTTTTCTAAACCCTATAAACTATAGATTGTGTGACGTTTCTACATGTGAAACACCAATAATTACATCACTTTAATATTTGAGAGGGGGGGAAAAGACAATAGCTCGTAAAAACGAAACACTTTCACAAGGTCTGACATAAAATAAAAAAAAAAAAAAAGAATTGCGGGACTTAAAAAACATGGTCCATATTTGAGACTAATTTTGAGAAAAAAATATACTCATTTATCATGAACTATGTAAGAAAGCTTACAAAAACGAATTGTTTTCTTCAAATTAAATTCAACTAAACACAGTATATTAAAATACCAAAATATAAAATTAAAATTAAAATTGAATTAATTAAATTTTGATTATTTCAAAGGAAAAAATAAATAATTTTTTTTCTCAAAGTAAAAGGGATTTACTAATAGTAACACCACCTTATAAGAATGAATACTCGTTCTAGCACATTAACGGGGATTATGCTCACTTAACCAGAACACCAATTCATATGGTGACTTAATCAAAAGAGGCAGCTTCTTCCACCACTTCCATAACTTTCTTACTACACCCCAATACAAAATTCTTTTCTCATTTTACCACAATCCAAAAGTTTTCAAATTGTTTAATCCGAAACTTAAAAATAACTTCCGAATTATACCATCTGAAAGTCATTTTCTTTCTAAAACAATACCCTCCAGATCATACAATTCAAAGTAAAAATGATTTTCAGATTGGCCAATCCAAAAAATCAAAAATGACTTTCAAATTGTACAATCTAAAAAATAAGAAATGACTTTTGAAATGTACAATTCATAAGTCAAAAATGATCCGGAAGTTACTTTTGGTTTCAATTTGATATACAATCCGAAAAGGACAAACTGAGAAAATATATATGTAGAGGGTGCAGGAAGAATGTTATGGAGGTGCAGGAAAAAACTGCAATCATATAGACTCTCGGCTTATTTATTAAACGGGTTGAACAAGCTTCTTTGATAAAAACTTGAGCGTGTTGGAATTTGGAAACTCTTTGGGAGAGCACTAGGTCTGTTGAATACTTGGAGTGTAACACATTTTCCATAAAGACCGTTTCTGTCTACAATCTGATTCATATTCTATCATGTAATCTCTATAGGATGTTGAATGGTTATGCCATTATAAATGATATACAACCGCACCAATCCCTCCCCTCTCAAACCCCAAAAAGTAACTAATAACGTTTTAATTGAAAATTATGCAGAGCACCTGAGAACACATATGGCATCAGATAGCTTTCTCCAGCCATCTTGGCAATCTTAGTGAAGACTTCATCCCTATTCTAGTGAGGAAAACAGAATACAACAAGTGGAGCAAAAACATGAAACATCCACTATTGATCAACACCTGAAAGAAAAATAAACATGTCAGTATTTCAATGACTCAAGAACAGACTCTGTAGAGAAGGGACGTACCAAAATGCCAAATAGGGTATATATCACGTTCATTGAAGGAATAGAATTCACACCAGAAGCAGTGAGAACAAATGTGAGAGAAGCATGGATGTTAATGGTGATCTACAAGTCACATTTCCCCCAAAATAAGATAAGTGGAAGAGAAAAACACAAGTAGCAGTTGTTTTGTAAGATAAAATGATTAGGAGATAATTCTATAATTGATTACCAAAGCTAGTATGTTTTCCCTTATTAAGAAAGAAGATATCAAGACAAAGCCAACGGCACCCACTGCACGTACCTGCACACATTATCAAGATTTCATCACAAGAAAAGAGTAAAGAACCACCAAAAACAATAACTTCAAATAGGTGTAAGATGTATGAGGCGAAAGGTAACAAACATTACAATTGTGCACAAGAAAATTGACAGATTCCAACTGGCTCCCAACCTGACCAGATATAACAAAGCAAAACAGTTACAGCATTGTTTAGCTTATTTCAACAAAAGAAAGGGGTTAACAATTTATAGTTGTCTTCCTTGTAAGAAAACATTCAGTCTTGTGATGGGCCTTAAATATTTCTTTATTATTTAAATGTATTTCTAAAAGATAAAAATTTATCATGTACAATGAGAGAGATAGTAGCTTGAAAAGAGGTGAAAAAGGCTGTGGAACTATATTGTATGCATAGGGGTATGATATTATAAAATATATACATAAACAATACTAAAGTTATGATAATATTTTCATCTCTATCCAATGAAAAAACATACATATGACGTCAACATACCAGACACACGATTTCTCCTACAGAGGTAGCCAAATATTGTGTTTTGAAAGTTGATATATCTGGTGGTATAGACAATTTTGAAGTTTTGGAAAACAAGAGTAAAGACCATGTGACTGGAAGTTTTGGAAGGAGAGACACAAGCCACTCTTGAATTGCATTCAGTTACCAATTATTTTGTAACCCCTTCATAAGCAGTAGGGTATATCTAACTAGTCGTCTATTTTACTTCTATAATTTTTTTTATCGGCAAATATTAATTGTTAGTATTTTGTCAACAGGGAAAGTTGAACCAACAACCTCTCTCATCCTGCCTTCTAGTCCCTCAAACCAACCTTATAGCAACCAAATGTTACTCGAGAGAGTTGAAACCACAACCTCTCTGACTCTCCCTTCCGACTTTTATCACTAAGCCAACCTTATAACTTATCTTAGCCACAAAATATACCAAGGATAAATAGGGAAAAAACCAAGTACCACCTCAGATAGAGATAGGACCTCAATATAATACAAAAATGGGAATAATCCTTACTTTACACGCCAATTTTATATGGTTTGAATTAGGGCTAGATCTACTTTGTCATATGGTATTAGAGCCTACACATCTATCAAAAGGGTCACTAGCAATTATGTTATACACATACCAAGAGTACTGCAATTGAGAGGATGTATAGGGAAAAAATAAAAGTTCCATATCAACTAAAAATAGTGCCAAAAGACAATATACAAATGGGGTAATACTCACCTTACAAGTTGGTTAGTTTTGTAACACTTTCTAAGAGGATAATAGCAGAAATTAAACAATATCTACATTCACCGCAACAATATTTATAAACAAATATGAAATGCTTGCCCACCTTAAAAAATGCTTAATTATATTTTTAGTGCTATTATTATTTATTTATTTTACTCAATTTGGTCCCATTATTAATAGAAGGCTCAATTGAGTCGCTCAATTATAAAAATACAACAATGTGATCATTTTTGCAGCATATTAGTAGTAAAATAGTTAATAAAAAAATGTTAGGAGTTTTAATTTCCGGATAATTCATTTATAAGCAGTCAAGAATTTATTAAACTAATGACACCAGTTTCAAAAGATGGAAAAGTCACATTGTTGGGACATGATTAAACTTTAAAAGGGCCAAATTTATAAAATTGAGGGACTTGATTGAAATTTTTATTAAAAGAGATAATAAGACAAAAAAGATAATTCAGCCTAAAAACAACATCATATGTTAGTCGTGTCTACTTTAGAAAGCAAATCATAATGCTACAAAATTAAAATTTAAGAATTTCATGTAAAATTGAGGTAAAGCCAATTCAACTTAAATTAAAAAAATTAACTATCATGCAATTCTCACAAAGTTTAGAAAAACATAAAATCTATGCACAATTTACCTCCACAAAGTACCCATTGTGAAACCGACTATACCATGCTTAAGCTGCATAAAAAGAATTATTCAGAAATCAAGTCATTTTAATTCAGTTTCACTACAGTTTGCAACCAAAAGATAAACCAGCATGAAATATTTGTGAAAAAGAAAAATGGAGGCAAAATCTTTGCTGTCCAAAACTGTAAAATGATAAATTTCTCAATGATAATGCCTGCAGTTCAAACAATGGACTGTGGTATATAGGTTTTTAATTCATAAGCAAATAAGTTGGCATGTTGTTAAGTGAAAATTCTAGCAAACAATTTACCATTACCATTCATCTCTAGAGGGAGAAAATATAACACAGGTGAAATGTTCAGCTCTTAACACACTTTATGTTGGTAGTACATACGCAAGTTAACACAAGGTTACAAGAATACATATTTGATAATAAATGTACCCTACAACTAATTTACAAACAACTTTTCTCTTCCTAAAATATAAAAATACTAGCTTCTAATAAAATGACCCTTTTTGCACACAAATAAAACACTTCCATTCTTTTGCAAACAAAACACTAAGCAACAGCAATGAAAACAAAAAGTCAGAGTCCAAAGTCCTATGGCCTAGTTCAGTAAGTTCATTAAATTAAAAGCAAGCTCACCAGATAAGTTAGAGCTTTTACTGGACCAGACAAGACAAGCAAAAGTATAGTTGTTGCCACCTATAACAAAAATCAAATGCAACATTAGAGATGTGATAATGCAATGAGAATAACAATTCAAGAATACTTCAAAATCAAGTTTAATCTGCATACCAAGATATACTCTGACTTATGAATATATATATATATATATATATATATATATATATATATATATATATATATAGAGAGAGAGAGAGAGAGAGAGAGAGATAGATATAGATATGCACTGTCTGCTTAGAATATTATGTGACATAGAAAGAATAAGGTAATCTCCGATTGGATGTCAGTACAAAAAATAGTTTACACAAATTATAAATAGAACTCTTAAAGAATTATCTACAGGGGAGCAACTAGCAAGTCTAACCAGAGTTTTCCTTCCAGCATCAACACCCCATCTCATTGACGATATCACTATTGGCAACGAGAAGAAACAACTAAAGTAGTTCTGCAATCAGAACAAAAAGGAAACAGTGAATGAAAAAAAAAAAAAAAAAAAAAAACAATGAACATCTAAAACATGAATTGAAACTTTTCTACCAGCATAAAGATACTGCAAGAGTTTCTGTTAACATTAACCAAATTTCAACCCCCGACCTAGAAAAAATAGATAGAGGACCCATTGGTCGATTTTCTTTGGCAGACCTCAATACAAACAAAGATTCAATTTTTATCAAAACCAAACAATTACCAACCAAAAGAACAGAGACCCGTTACTCTCCTCTCTCAACAAAATTCCACAAACAAACAAAGGCTCATTTGTTATCCACATTAACACACCTCAATGGCAAGAGAATTGCTCAAGAAATAGACCAGACCGGTGAGTGCAGCAAACATTGAACATTCAACCAATTGCAGCGTTTTCTGATACACAGCTCCATCTGGCGATAAGTCGTGAAGTTCCTGGGAAATCCCCTTGTTCTTTTCTTCTTCTTCATGGTTTTCAGTTCTACAAACTGAAACTCCGGCATTTGAAACCCTGAGAAGATTGGAAGAGAGAGAAAGTTGGGATTTGAGTGAGAGAAGAGAAAGGGAAAGGGGCGGGAGAGAGAAGCGAAGTGGCTTGGTTTTGGGATCAGAGAAGATGAAGGGCGAATGGGGATGAATGTTTTTGAGGGGAATCATGGAGGATAATTAGGTCGTGTTTGGTTGTGTGGAGAATGGTTTAAAATGAAATGGGCATTGCTGTTTGGACTTTTGTCAGAAAATAAAAATAAGTTACTAAAATGAAAATATGAAAGGAATTACATTGAAATTTTTTTCCCAAATATGTTTATTTTTTTTCTAAAAATTACTCAAATAAACTTTTTTCCAATTTATTTATCCAAAGAAAATTCTCACATGATTTTTAGTTTTTTTAAGTTATATTTGTGATTCAGTCTTATTTTTTAAATAGATAATTTTTTTCATAATTAATATATCTAATATAAATTTAAAAAGTAATTTATAAAGTATTTAATTAATATAAAAGTTATTTCTTGTAAGACTTAGGAATTTACATTCAGTATTTAAAATTTTGAGTATTATAAGAGATATTGTATGTTAGAGTAAATTTAAAGAGTTTTACAATTTTGATGAAATATTTAATCTAAAGCATAAAGTGTAAAGAAGTTAATACAAAAGATACTCTATAAAAAGATCAAATCATACGAATGTTTTGTCTAAAGAGATAAATGAACACTAAAGAGTCACTTCTATTTTGTTTGATAAGTGTTGATTATGATCAGACCATAGATGCAAATAGACTTTAAAATAACGTAAACATAAAGAATATTTTTGAAGCTTAACTTTGTGTTAAACATAATATATTCACCATTTTGTTGCTAAGTAGATTCATGTCAAATACAAGATTTATTTTAATATCTCTTAGAAATCAAGCGAAAGTTGGTTTGTCTATCACCTATCTTGACATAAGCATATTTCAACTCTAGTCCAATTACTTGTCCACTACAACATGTGTTATTACCATGATTTGTGGTAAAATAAAAAAGTTGTGCAACCTAAGGAGGTAAGTAGTATTAGCTATCAAGGATATTACGTGAAGAATAGAAGAGCAAACTCGATTCGCTAGAAATAACTATGATATGAAAGAATACTCAGGATTTCTAGTTAATGGTGGCTAAGTGTTAAAGAATACTTGGCTATGTTATAATTAGAAATAATTCTCGTATGTGTTTACCTAAAGTGACTATTTCTAAAAAAAAAAATACTCTTTTATACATCGATAGTTTGTCAATTAAACTTGACTAGTTAGTCAAAAACTTATCCATCGAGAAAGAAATAAAATAATTCATTGATATAAAGATGTATAATTTACATAATAATAAAAACTATATATAATAGTAAACACTAACAAACTAAACATAAAAGAAAACAAAATAAAAGTGAAAACTACATATAATAGCAAACATACTAACAACCAAACATAAAAGAAAACAAAATAACTTTATTATATATAATATCTAAACTAAATAACCCATTGTATATAATATCTATAATATCAACTGGTTATGTTTTATTTTAATATCCCCCATCAAGTTGGAGAATAAATGTTGATAATTACCAACTTGTTAATGAAACGATGGAAGAGAGAAGTGAGAAATGTTTTGTAAATATATTAGCTTCTAACGCGAATGAGAGTCAAGAGTTACTTTTAAACAAGTTCACAAATGAAATGGTAGTTAATATCTATGTATTTGGAAGTCTATGGTGAGAGAGATTAAAATCAAGGTGTATGGTAAATTTGTTATCGCAAAAGAACGTAATTATGTCAATTGAAACATAACAATGTTTAAGTAGTAGTTGTAGCCAAACTACTTCACTGGCCATTGAACATATAGTATGATATTATAATTTTTTTGAAAACTTGGACATAATATCTTGCTTGACAAACTTCCAAGAAATCAGAGAATCTCTAAGAAAAACTCAAAAGCTAGGGGTTAATTTGTTGGCATCTAAATAGATGCCCACTTTGCATTAACATATTCTCAAAGATGAAATTTTTTATTGGATGGGGAAAAGAGACCTTAACCTAGAATGAATGATAACGTTATCGTTGATGTGATCAAATTAGTACAATTAAACTATAACAACTTCAGTATTGCTAAGATAATAGTTAACAAAATAAAAAGGGTAAAGTCAACCATAAGTCGTCTTCCAATGAACATAGAATTGAGTCCTAACAAATTAGTTCTTATAAAATCTATACACTAAAAGGATTAGTCAAACACAATAAAAATAATACAAGAAGATAAAGATAAAATAGAAAGATTAAATAATAAAAATAATAAATGAAAGAAAGAAATAAAATAAGAAAAGAGATAAAAATAATAATATAAAAGTTGGTTGATTCCATTTTTTTTTCAAAATAGGATTTATCATTTGTTATATAAAGATTATTGTTCAATTAATTGTTGTCTTAGATTTTGAAATTAATCAATGTAAATTCTCAATTATTTTGTTGACATTCTTACTATTAACCAAAGTACATCCTCACCAAAGTACATCCTCAGTTGAAAGTAAGAATTGTTTAGATTAATCATTTATGAATATGGACGAAAGAAACACAATCAAATATTCTAATATTCTAAGAAGAAGGTTAAAAGAATGATTTATATACATGTAAAAAGAATAGAGTAGCTTCATTGAACATTTTAATGGTAAAGCAGTAAGGTAACATGTTAATTAAACGTGACTTTGATACTATCTCAAGAATAAAAGAGAATAAAATAATTCTCACTTACTTTTTCTCATTATACAAAATAAATATATATACATAAATCCTTTCAAATAATTTTGGAATTTTATTAAACAATTTTATAAGTAAAAATAAAACATACAAAATTAAAACCTAACAAATGCATAGTTATAATAAATAGGGTTATATATGATTTTGGTTCCTTAACTTTCACTAAAAGTTTGAATTAGTTCATTTTTTGAAATTTTGACCCAATTTATTTCCCCAACTTTGGAAATGCATGAATTTAATCCTTTCAATAATGAATTTAATCTTTTTGACCAAATTTTGTTAAGTTTATTTAACGTTTTAAATACGTTTCTCAACTAACATTGAAGTTGAAATATGTCAAACGGTATAATGAAACATGTTTGAAACGTGAAATAAACTTAACAAAATTTGGTTAAAACGATTAAATCCACACATTTCTGAAGTTGAGAGACTAAATCGGACAAAAATTTCGAAGAATGACTAATTTCAATATTTGCTGAAAGTTAAGGGACAAAAAACATATTTAACCCTAATAAATTAAAATAATGTTAAAAATTTCTTAAAATATCTCACAGTAAAATATAACTTAAGGATATTTATACTCGACTGATAAAAGAGCAATACACTGACTCCAAATACACTGAGCTAAGTATCTCCAACCGCTAAGTGGGTCTCCAATTGTTGAGCGAATTGCTAAAAGAATACATTATCATTATCTTAAATCTATTGGGTTCATCCCTGGACTGAATGGATTCACTCCTGAGAGCAACAATGGAAAAAGGCATTAACAAGGAAAAATCTTTGAGCAGAACCTCTATGCGCTAAGTGGATTTGCTTCAGAGAAAATTTTGGTGTAGTGTTGAAAATTCATTGAGCCAAATTGAAAATGGCTTCACTAGCCTCGCTGAAATTGATTTTTTTTTCTTTTATATTGAAGAGCTTCTGAACTTTTATTTGTTTTATTTAGGTCCTTTTGTCTGATTGTTCAAAAAAGTATCAAGTCAATTGTACATGTTACAACAATGTTGATGTAGGGTTTGGTCTAGATAGACTAGAAAAGAAAAATATTTAAGTTAGTGAACAAGCAAATGTAAAAGTATTGATTCAAAAACTTGGTTGAGAATATTCCTTGTAAAACTTCCAAGGTGACAATTTTATAGACTAATTAAGTTCCTTTAATTAACTTTTCGTAAGAGTAGTTGGATGGAAGAACGTAATAAAGTTCAGGAACAAAATTCAAAACAAAATTTAAAGATGTCTGATAGTTTATTAATTATGGAGTAATTTAACTTTTAAAATAAATGAAAGTTATACATTAATCTTTACTTAGCATTACAAAACAATTTGGATTTCTTCGCTGTGAAAATAGTTTTATTTTCGTTTAATATGTTAGCTGTAAAACCCACTTATTTTCTGCCCTAAAAGTGTAAGGACTTGCCCTAATTTGTTGGGTCTAAGGCTGGTCCATAGGGTGCTCAAAACCTCTAAACTAGTCTAACCCTCTCATTCTGTCCACTTTTCATAAACGCGACCCTTTTTCCTCACTCACTCTTCTCTCTTTTCAGAGCTCTGCTAGGGTTTGGCTCTCGTTCCTTGTTGAGCTAGAGAACTCCATTATACTCCATGTAAGTTGGTTCTCAACTCATGTTTTCTTTTCTCCCACTTATTCTTCGTGATTCTAACTAGAGTCCTCATAGTAACCTCGCTTTGGTTCTAATGTTGGTATTTCCAGCTCGTAACTATGTTCCAAGAGCTGTGGTAAACCTCTGTTGAGTGCCTATGTTTTCCGCTAGCATCTGTCTAGGTAAGGGAAGCTAGGGTTCCATGTTTTTAAGTTATTCTTACTTGTTGTGGAACTGTTTTGTGCTCTTAAGTGTTTGTATGGTGTTGTAATGGTGTGAATAATGTATATTGCGTGTTTCTGGTTTGAATCTGGTGGCGACATGCATGAGAGTAGGTGAGTTCTTTTGAACTTGCCCATGCGAGCGGTTGGTCGCTCAAAACGAAAGCTTTCGCTTAAGCGAGGAGCTCTCGCTTGAGCGAGAACAGCAGCAGCTCACCCCCTCTCTATTTCGAGGGCTCGCCTAAGCGAAGCCCTCTCACCTGAGCGAGACCTCGACATGCACTCTAATTGCAGTCTCGTCCAGGCGAGAGTTGGTAGCTTGAGCGAGGTGTTCCTCTCGCCTGAGCGAGAGTTTTTTTAGCCTAAGCGAGATTGACATAAATGGATTGTATTCGTGGGTGTTTCACATGATTGGATGATTCGTGCTTTGAATGGTTCAAGTATGAAGCCATGCATGCTTTATATGATATATATATATATATATATATATATATATATATCTATATATATATATATATATATATATATATATATATATATATATATATATATATATATATATTGGAATTTGAATTGATGGGATTGGTATGAATGAATTCATGAAACATGATGGGATGGTGGTTGTATATTGGCATGAGAATTGGTATGTATGATAATTCTATGTTAGGTTGGTGATGCATGATTATGGTATGGTCAGGACGTAATCCCATGAAGGTTTTGTGGTGGTGCCTCATGGTCAAGATGTAATCCAACGAAGGTTTCGTGGTGGTGCCTCATGGACAGGACGTAATTCCATGACCCTTTTTTGGTGAGAGCTCATGGTGGTGCCTCATGGTTAGGACTTAATTCCATGACCCTCTTTGTGGGAGCTCATGGTGGTGCCTCAAGTAATGGACGTAATTCCACGAATCTCTTAGTAAGGTTTCGTGTTGGTGCCTCAGTATATATGTATCCAGATAAATGAGTCTTAGAGTCTTGATGGTCGCTATCGCATGTTTGGTTGATTTATGTGTTCTTGACTTTCAAATTGCCTGCTCAATTATATGATAAAAAATTTTGCTCTACCTTACCCTTTATGTTTGCTTGTGTGTTCTGTGTGTGGTTTTCTCCTTTTGCAATGATCATCAATGTATTGATGTGAGCAGATGTGGGAACCCCTAGTGGTCATCAGGATGATGGAAACTTCGCAATGTAGTCAACTTGGGTTGGATTCTAACATCCCGACCAGATATTACAGATTTTTTTTATAATAAAGAAATACAAATAAACACGCTGCAATTAATAATACCCCATTTCTCAAATCGCGGGAAATTTAAAACTTTTATTATTATTCAATACTAAAGCAAAAATCCATAAATTATAATATCTGAAAATAATATAAAAACATCCCACAAATGTTTACAATTTATTTCCAAAACCAACAATAAAGCATAAAAATCCCGAGCTATCCCCTCTTCGTGGCTAAGCTCCACTAGAACCACCTGCATCCACATCATTTGCTCACATGTACCGCATACACGATCATCGTCAAACACAAGCAGATAGGGTGAGCTAATATAATAAACATATACATATATATAAATCAAATATATCTAAACACACCAAAAGCATACATTTTTTCCTTCCACATGGCCACAACCATGTGATATCAATTCACATCAAAGAAAACTCATTCCTTTCCTTCCTCATGGACACAACCATGTTAACAGTGTTCTACATCTTCTAGTGAGTACCTTAAGATGTCTTATTGTCTCACCTATCAGCCACAACCGATAGAGCACGTGGGGGAAACCATGCTACGGATCACACACCGTAACGCCAGGTGGAGTTCCTAATACGAACACAGTCTGTAACGTCCCAAGACTACCAAACTTGTTAGCTATTTACTAAGGAGGGCAATCTATTTGGACCCATCCATACTGGTCATAACCAGCACACTCTCACCGGCAACACTCGCCAACCCGAGCCACAACTTAAAGGTTCCTTGTGTTCATCCGTTATCCCGAGCCACAACTCAAGGGACGTCATTCCAGGCCACAACCCAGAGAATGCCACGTGCTTAACCCCTATTACGAGCCATAACTCAAGGGATATGTTCCGAGCCACAACTCAAGGAACACCAGCAAGCCCACCTATGAAGTATCTTAGAAGCCTTGTAGACCACGTATCACAATTCCAACACATCCGGGCTGACACAACAATAACACTTGCCTTGAACACCCAATAACATTATATGTCGCTTAGGCTAAAAGCCTTTGTCCAAACAACCCAGCCTATCTCGCTTAAGCTAGGCCCACCCGCCTGAGCGAGCACGTTGCACATCTGCAATCTACGAACTCTCGCTTGAGCGAGCACCTTCTCGCTTGGGCGAGACCATTCATCGCCCAGAACTTAAAGTACCTCGCCTAAGCGGCGAGTCGCACAACGCACCACGTCAATCCTCGAAATCTCACTAAAGCAAGAGGCTCTCGCCTGAGCAAGACATTCTTTCGCCCAAAACAGCGTTTAACGCCCGAGCGAGATGCTTAAGCCAAACCACCTAATACTCCTATGTTCTCGCTTAGACGAGGCATTCTCGCCTAAGCGAGATGACATGTCGCCCAAGCCCAACATCCTCCGCCTGAGCGAGAAGCTTGAGCAGAACCAATGATCGCGTCTCTGCTAATCTCGCCTAGGCGAGCCTGGCTCGCTTGAGCGAGAATTTCAAAATGCGTCACTGTTTACTCACGCACACACCAGCAACATGTCCAATCCATATCCCAAAAATCAATTTTATGTAATTGGAAACTGCGCACAACACATAAGGCATAATCTAGACTCAGACTGATAATAACTTTTCGAGTTGGAAACCCAATTCACGCATACAGAACCAAACACTCATTATATTCATAGAATCACATACAAAATTTTGACCAACAACATTAAGCCAAACAGATTCCGATTCACAACAAAATAGTCACAAAATTCATAGTGCGCATGCATCAAAATCAGGCAAACAATTCAACAATACAAAAATTAGGTTCAGCTACCCCAACCTGAAATTTCCTTGCTTAAAAAAAACTTGAAAAGAGTATGCTCCTTCTCCTTGGCCCAAAAAATAGTTTTCCCCTAAAATAGAGTTAAATTTGGTTCACCAAGGTTTGAACTAATGACCATACAAATGCCCAATTCATTACACAACCACTCAACCATATCATGTTTCATGGCAATTCACATAATTTTATATTCATGTTATCACACAACATGACCATGCATAATATTAAAATTAATAATAAATCAAACAACACATATATGGCATATATAGGACTTGAACCTAAGTCCTCTCAAACAATCAAAGTACTCTTAACCACTTGAGCTAATATTTTTCCACATCACATCAATCAATATTTAATGACATAAAGGCTCCACTACCCACATTTATTAATTATTTATTTAATTAATTAATTTCCACGGGTCTTACATGGATCTCCTTCCTTCGAGTACTCCCTAGAGGCATTGTTGCCTATGTAGTCTCTTGCTATGCGCAAGCTTGTGTCTGATAACTGTGAACTTTTATATTTTGTTCCTGGCATTGTGTAGTGCCTTCGTTTTCCTTTTGAGTATATTGGGATGATTGTAAAATCCTTATACTTTAAGTCTCGTGCCCTTGGATAATTATAATATGGGCGATGCTTTATTTTAATAGATTTATCTATTAAAAATGGGACGTTACATTAGCAAAAGTTGAATATGAGTATTAATATTTAACTATTTTTACAAGTCAAATAAACAACCAAGTTAATAAAAGCTTTAGACAAAAATGTATAAAAAGTTTGAAACAAATAATTTGTATAAGGCAAAAATATGCTGTATTGTAGGTATATGAGTATTTTATTGGATTAATCAGATATAAGTTGATCTAGTTATTTTTAGGACAATGATATTTTGACTACTAAATTTTGATAGTTTTCTCTTATAACCTTAGGTGGCATTTTTTAAGTGGTTCTCCATTTTTTCATTTTTTTATTTTCAATATTCCAAAACCATTTAGAAGATGCCACGTCATGTTGTAAGAGAAAATAGTTAAAATTTAGTAGTCAAAAAATTATTTTCCTTATTTTTATATAAATGTTTCGGAACCGTAGTGAAAATGCAAAGTTTATCGAACAAACTTCAACTAGCAAACAAACTTTAACAAGAAATAAATTTGGACAAAAGATTGATTCATGAGAAACCTATCGCCAAAGAAGAAGAATTGGTCATAAATGAATCCGTAAATTAACACCATTTCGTCATCGAAGAACAAATCCTAACTTACACAAACATTTTCAACGGTGTTTTCGCGTAGTGAAAAATGAGAAAAACTTGTATATGATATTTAAAATAAAATTATGCAAACCTCGTAATGTCCGATTTAAAAGAGACAATTTACTTCATACTCTATAAAATTCAACGCAAATTATGTATTTTATGTCGGTCAAAAAATATACAACGAAATTTTTTCTACTTATTTATAAAAAAGGTCACCTTATTTTCTTAGGTGAGTATTTCACTATTAGACATAAATTAGGTGACATAAATAAATATTGTTGTGTTAGTAAAAACATCTTTTAAAAATAAAATTATGATAAAAATTTGTTTCAAAGCGGATAACGCTTCAGATACAATAATCAACTTAAAATCAGAACACTACTAAGTCAAATCATTATTACACATTTTACCAATTTTATTTATTTCATATTACTCAACTCAACTCCAGCATACACCCAAATTTGTTTCAGATTTCTCAAGTACCTCGGATGACTTTTATTTGCTGATGACCAAAAGAAAATTCTACATATATAATGTATTTTTCTAGGTTGGTATATCTATATACTATAGTTAACTACTATATTACTACAAATAATTGAACAGCTATGAAACAGCTTAGAGCATTGGTGACAGTATAGGACTAAGATGGGCCCATTAGAGGTGCATGTCAGACAGCCAACATGTCCATAACTTAGTAGGTTAATTGCATTTAATCATTTCTCATTCAAAAGAAAGCACATAGACAAATCCCTTTCTTTTCTTTTATCTTTTCTGGGGTCTCTTTCACTTTTGTTGGATGGCTCGATGTGAGTGTATTTTATTACTAGGATCCCAAATCATTTATACCTTAATTGATTGCAAACACAACAAAATAATTAGTGACCAAAGACTAAGGAAACATCATGATTACCCTAATATTTATAAATTACGACAAACTCAAAGAGATTTACTATAGAGAATATAAGGAAGAAGAAAAAAAGGGTGAGACAATGCAGCATTGCTTAAGCAATATACTATTCTGCCTCTTTGTCCCAATGATTCAATAGGATTGTGCATGCTATGGAGCGTGCCACCATCACAATTATGTCTTTCTATTGCTCCTTATATATAACTCAGTTTGCGACCATTTGTAAAGTTTCATTCTACTGTTCTAAATTGCAATTGATATTGTGCAAGAAAATGTTATGAACAATATAACAAAACTTAAATTCACTCTCTGTTTTAGTTATTACAAGAATTTAATTACACATTTCTCTTATCACTATTAGTATAAGTAGCTGGCAACTGACAACGTGTCTGTGTTTTCTGTTAATATTTATGAGACAATAATTGTGAACAAGCGTTTAATGTTAGAAAATTGAAAGTTGATGTATAATTAGATTTTTTATATATTATAGGTTTGAGAAACTCTTAGGTCATTTATATGATAAGAGTCATGTTTAATTTACTTTCTATAGTTCCCACTTTATTATGTTACTTCTAAGATTTCTTTTTCAATTTTTATTCTGATATAGATGTTTCATAATTTTAACTATTTTTTATTTAAAATAAAAAAATATTTTTTAAATAATAAGTTTTTATTCTTATGATTTAATATATTCCAAAAAATAATTTATAAAATTTAAAATTTAAAATTATGACTAGACAAAAAGATGCATTTAATATGTACACATTAAGATAAAAATGATAACAGTTAAATATATATTTTTTCTTCCAACTATTTATGAAAATTATGTTTCATCTATAAATTAAACTATATATCTATTTTGTTTTTTCATTCTATGAAAGTTGTATAAAACATTTCCAAATAACTCCATATAGAGTTGACTGTATTTTATATGAATGTAGGACAAAATAAGTTATAGTCTAATTTAGGAACAACATTATTTTTGAAAATAGTTTAAGAACATAAAATATATTTAATTCAAAGTATAATTTATGTGGTACTATTACGTGGAGTTCAAATTTTTTGCTTAATTTTTGGTATTATTTTATGTTGACACTTAAAAATATACTAATTTTAATACTTCAAAATACACTAAGCCTGAGTTTTGTTTTTATCAAAATTAGTATATTTTAAAATCACAAAAAGAAAAAAAAATACCAAAAATCCTATAAAAGAAATCCAAATTCTACTCTATCAAGATTGGTGATTGTTTTGAAGCAACTCAAGGAAGAGTAAAATGCATTGACTTTTCTTCATCAATGATTATTTTCTTTATGAATGGATCTTTCTCAACACCCAAATTAATGGTACTACAAGATGTTACTGAAAATGAAGGGAGTTAGCCATGTTCATTTGTATGACCTCTTTGTGATCTTTCTATACAATTGGATTTAGAAAACATTTATTTTTCTTTATCTTTCTCTTGGGTGTTGAAAATCAAACTTTTCTAAAGACATTCAGAAACGTAAAGGCTATCAATGAGAAGTAATTATTTCTCCTTTTCAATTCGTATCTTAATTTAAAGCCTAGTCCCAAGTATTTATGTTCGTTATAAATAATAATATAAATTGTTGAATGTGAACTCATTTTATAAAGTAAAATTTACACAGTTAAACTTAAAATTTAATTTAAATATATTAAAAGAGCCTATCACCATATATATGTTAACAACTCATCAAGCATAAATAACGCTAAACATGAGATTATGTTAAAAGTTTTACATCACCAAAAAGAGTCAAACTATCATCATAAGTAAATATAAATCTTATTTTTACAAATTTTAAGATTAAGTAAGACTAGACTTAATAATTTATAAGTTTAAGATTTAAAATTTAGAATGTGTTTGTGCTAAAAAAAATAAAATGGGTCCGGCTGAAGATTTGGGTAAAAAAAAGTGAAGAATGTGTAGAAAGATGTTGCCAAACAGCCATAATAGTACCTGTTTTGGTGAGACAAAGAGAGTGGAAACTGCTTTTACGTGTTGCCAGTTTGCTATGCCTACAGAAAATACTTTCCAAAGATGTATTCATTTAAAGATATAAATTTGGAGAAGGATACGAAGATGGATATATATATATATATATATATATATATATATATATATATATATATATATATATATATATATGAATTTGAGTGGATGATTTTTTTTTTAAAGGATTTAGAGATAAAAGTGAAGAGATTTTGGATAAAATTTGTGAAAGTTTATAAATAATTTGATTGATGTAATGAATAATTTTTTTGTATAAATTAAAATATAAGATTATTATTTTATCTTTATAATTAAAATTAATATAGTAGATTTTTACTTCAACAAAAATAATAGGACCTGTAATTAATTTATGTGACTTAAATTGAATAAAAATTTAAGTGATAATTTAAAAAAAAAATTATATTATTGTTAATGTTATCAATTTATCCCTTTTCTTAAATAAGACAATGTTAATGTTTTATTTAACATGTTGGTTTGATCAATAAACAAATCGATTCTGATCGATAAAGTATTTTTGTTGTTCATATCTCATGTTATTATTTGTTATTGATAAAAATAACTATAGTAACTAGATTTTTATAAAGCATATATAGTAAGACAATATTCCTTTCTGTTTTTACTTTTTTAATTTAATTTTTATTACTGGCAAAATATCTTGGTTTAAATATTTTTTAATTTATTATTCATACATTGCTGGTATAGAATATGTTTACAGTGTTATAATCGATTAAAAATTATTTTAGAAGTGCCTTTTTAACTAGTTATTGAAAAATACTAATTTTATCATCCACAATAATCTGCGATTGAATGATGTTATAAAAAAAAAAGATAATTAACACTCATTGTACTCTAACTAAGTTGCTACACTTTTAAAATATATTTATAATTTTGGAGTCAGTATTCAACCACTTTTTTTATTTACAACTATTTCCATATATGTTTCCTATTTGCAATTAAATATGCACCTGTCCAAATAATAAAAAAAATAGAAAGTTCTTGTCAAATACTTTTTGTAGCAATAAATTTAGTGATTAGAGTGATCTCTGTCCATCCAACTTTTGTGGTACTGATATTACACATATGAAGTTCCAATGGGCCATAGAAATAGATACTCCTCCCAAAAGAAAAATTATGGTGATGCAATAATAATGGTAATAAATAAAAAAGTAAATGACAGTTAAATTAACAACTACACTAACTTTTGGAGGTTATTGTTCGTAAAAAATGGTGCCTCTTTCTTCCACTCCTCACATGCAAATCTCTTATGATGGTGATGCCAAAGGGGTAACTTGCTTTGCTCCTACCATGAGACTTCCTCATAGAAACGAAACAGTCCTTATGTGGAAAAGACAACATAGAAAATTGAATGAATACGGCACGCCAAACCTCTCTCATCTCTTGCCCCAATCATGGATCAACCTACTCTCTTGCCTCAATGAACTCATGCTCCAAATTCCTCACCATTCATTTCTCAATCAAGTCATGCTTCTACCATTTGTTCACAATTAACTCTTCTCTACCGAGAGAAATATAGAATTAAAAAATCCATTAAAAAGTATTCCAATAAGAAGTTATCGAAGGAAGATAGTTATGGTAAATTACCACATTTAAAGCACTTACTGTTTTTTTTTTCTCATACAAATTATTCAAACTGATCTTAACATTGATTCTCAAACGATGTGAAATTATTAAACGTATAACATACATATACAGTGATAATCTTGTAATTCAAATCCATTGAGATATTTAAGCAATGCAAAATTATTGAATGTAGCAAACATATAATATTAATTTTTAGATTAAATATGTTTTTAGTCTCTCAATTTAATTTAAAATTGAAATTCGTTCATGTCTTAAACTTCGGTATTTTTTATCTTAAACTTTAAAAATAAATGAATATAGTCTTTTTACCCATTTACGTTAATTTATTTTATGTGTCGAATGTGCTTTATGTTAGTGTTAGAGTTGTTTACACTGTTTGAGATAATATTTTTAAGGTTAATTTCATTTCAACTTTTAAATTCTTATAAATACAAGAGTATTGATGGAAGCTGATGATGATAAATTTGTTTAAGTGAGTTATAATGTTGTAAATGAATTTGAGGAAAGAAAAGAAAGAGGGTGATATAGGAGTTGTGAATGTTATTGAGAGGGAGAGAGACCTGAAAGGTAGAACTGTCGGTGGGACACGTGGTTATGATCCACGAGGAAGGGACACATTTGTGAGAGACTAGAAATGAATAGAAAAGAATAGAAAAGAATAGAATAGAATAAATAGAAGGAATGATGGTAGGGAGCAAAAAAGAGAGCGGACAAATGGATATGCGTGCCACACTCATGTTACTATGAAGGGTTGCTTTCTGAAACCACTAATCCAAGGGGACACATGCAAAGTGGGTATTGGGGGTAGGATTTATTGTCAAACCTCTATGCCAATGGCATGCAAAAGTCAAGCGAAGAGGGGAACTCTTTGGGAAAATGCTGTTGACAGTTCATATGAAAGATTGATGGGTTTCAAGACCCGATGATTCCAATGCACTTTTTTTGAATTTGGTTAGGGAGGGGTGAGAGGGAGAGTGTTTGAAGTGGCACTTCAAAGTGCGTACGGTGGGGAATGCAGATATAGTGTTTGATATGCACACTCAAACAAACAGACATACACACATATTTATCACCATATGCAATGCATGCAAGTGTGGCAAGCCATGAAAAGAGTTTGTTCACTTGTTCACTCAATTTTGCTGTTTCAGTCTCTTCCCTACATAATAATGCCTGCAGGAGCTAGTGCTTTATTTTTTCTTTTCTTTTCTTGCATCACCCTTTTTCTCTTCCATCCTATCACTGTTTTTCCTGCAAAGAAAACGTAAAGGAAACGCCTCTGTGCTTCCTCTCTCTCTTTCTCTCACTCTAAACATCACCCTTTATTCATTCACATTCAAATTATCTACTTTTCACTCATAGCTTCAAAGGGGAAGCTGCTTCTACAAGCCAAGTATTTGGTCCCTTCTCTTGTTTTTCTCTTTCTTTCATAGAGCTTAGCTCTTGCCATTTTTCACTTTACTTTTGAGGCTCCATCTGAAGCCATGAAGGAGAGGAACAAAGGTGTGGAAGCTTACGCCAATGACATGGATTGCTACTACTACTCTTCCGCCTCTGAACTCCCATGTAAGAAACACCCTTCTTCTTCTTCTGTTGGTATATGTGCTTATTGTCTCAAGGACCGTTTGGTCAAGCTTGTGTGTTCTGACTGTGGAGAGCAAAGGCTTTCTTCTTGTTCTTGCTCTGATGAGATGACCTCCCACCGGAATTCGTGCACTGTTGAGGTGGGAAGCGTTGGAAGGGTATCATTTCTGATTGAGAATGAGAAGAATGAGAAGAATGAGACTCCGGTTCTTCAGCATTTGAATCCCAACAAGGCCAAAGATAAGGAGGAGGAGGTTGTGGTGCTGAGGAGGAGCAGCAGCAGCTGTGTTGAGATCAAGAGGCATGGTGGGTTTTGGAGAATTGGGAAGTTGTTTAGGAAGAAAAAGGAGAAGGATTGTGGGAGAAGTGTTGTTGGGTTTGATGAAAGGAATGAGATGTGGATGGTGGATCAAGGGGGTGTGTCTAGGTCCAGATCACTGTGCAGCTTCAGAGGGGGAGGGCTATTTGGATCTGAGGATGGTGGGGATTCAGTGCTTTCCGGTGCCAGAAGCTCAATTTCTGCAGCAAGGAGTTCTGGGGTTAATGGGGGTTTGATGTTGGAATCTGGGAGAAGAAGTGGATACAGTGAAGCTGAGCCTAGAAGGAGTGGTTTTGATGGGGAGAGGAGGGATTTCATGTTTGATTATGAAAGTGGCAATGATCTCAATCTCAAGGGTGGTGGGAAGAAGATGGATGGTGATGCGGGGTTCTATGGGGCAAATAGGCGTGTGTTTTCACTCAGGGAGAGTGATTTCAAAGGCATGGATGAGTCTAGCTTTATTGACTTGAAGCTTGATTACTCAGCAGAATCCAAGCATGAGTTTTCTGCTGCAAAGATGAGCAACCTTGGTGATGCCTTCTCTTCTTTTAGAGGTGCCAATTTCATGGCACATGATGGGGGCTTGGTAGGGGATGGAGTTTTAACCAATGGAGGCTCATGTAGAATCACTGTCAATGACAGAGGAATCAAAAGGGGAAGGAAAAGCATGAAGGGTTGGAGGTGGATTTTCAGATACCATTCAAATTGGGGAAGCTCAAGGAAAAGAGACGAACATTTTATGTTCAAAGCCTGATATAGTAAGTAGCATCATCAAATACATATGCAAAAAAAAAAAAGCATCTTCCTCGTAGCTTCATAAGGGTAGTCTTAGTCTGTGGTTTAAATTGTCTGTAGTTTGGTCATTAGCCATTATCTTTCATGTGTACTAATGTTTTTTCAGTAAATGAGAAAACTTCATACTTCTTGGAAAGGTCGTTGCCGAATATTTCTTGTTCCACCAAACGTTAGGGAAGAAGCAAATGAAAGTTCCTGCCAACAACAATAATAATAGTCCTTAATTGTAAAAGAATGAGCCAAAAATCAATCCTCGTCACAAATTTTGCAATGTAGAAAAGTATGCAGTAGGGTAACGTAATAGATATATGATTGCAAACTCTACAACCTAAGTGGTTGCCAAATTTGACACTTGACCTGTTGCTATCACATATCCATATGATGGAGATCTTCAATGCATTTATTTAACCAACCCTTCACAACTGAGACCCATTACTGTGGCAACAACTTATCTTTAAAGGTAACTGATCTGCATTATTGAAAGAAAGGGCCAGGAAACTGAGATGTGGGGATTCTCTTTTGACTCCTCCACATCCTAGTTATCCTAGTTGCAACTTTACTAATCTTTTCTACAAACACAAACAATGAATTTGAATTATTTACTGGATTTTTGATGTTATGTTTATGCTGAATTTTCAAAATACATTAATATTATGTATAATTAGTGATTTGGTATCCCAATTTTTTGGTTAAGTTCAATTTGGTCTCTATACTTTTGATTTGTTCAATTCAGTACCCTAATTATCTAAAAAAATCAATTTGGTCATCTCTGTTAAGTTGGAGTTAACACTGTGTCCATACATGACACCTGTCAAGCCATGAAATTTTTAATTTTTTTAATTTTTTTTCAAAAAATTTCAAAACTGCCACATGTCAGTTTACCATCGTACCACATTTACAATCATGACACGTGGTAATAGTTGTTTTCAATTTAGTTCTCTATTTAAAGTTTTGGTTTAGTACCCACTTTTTTAAAATAATTCAATTTCGTCCTTTCCAATGTGAGAACAAGTTAATAACTAAGTTTAATTATAACTTATATATACATGTTAAAATAATTATTTTGAATTTATACATCAAATCATTACACCTAAATATTGAAATTATTTTATTTTTTACAAGTGAAAAAAATTTCATGTGTAAAAAATTACAAAGGTAAAAAATGTAAAAAATAAAATAATTTAAGTATTTAGGTGAAATGATTTGATGTATATATTAGAAAAAAGTATTGTAACATGTATATATAAGTTGTAATTAAGCTTATTTACTAATTTGATCTCAAATTGGAGAGACAAAATTGGATCATTTTTTAATCGGGGTACTATATTGAACAAACAATTTAAATAGAGGACTAAATTGAAAACCACTATTATCACTTACACGTGTCATGATTGTAAGCTGCCACGTGGCACGATGGTAAACTAACACGTGACAGTTTATAAATTTTTACAAAAAAAATTAAAAAATTAAAAATAAAAATTTCACGACTTGACACGTGTCATGTACGGTGTTAACTCCAACTTAACGGAGAGGACCAAATTGAATCTTTTTAGATAATTGGGTACTAAATTAAACAAATAAAAAATATAGAGACCAAATTGAACTAAACCAAAAAAATTGGGATACCAAATCAGTAATTATACCTTAATATTAATATATTTTGAAACATTTACATATAACTTAGACTCAAAGAACACGTCTTCATAATCAAATCTTCACAATAGCCAATTGTTTTATAGGTATGCCCTTGTTAGAAATTATTCATAATGTGAGGAAAATATTAATGTCCTCTGAAATCTTCGATTCACACAACATAATTAATATATAAATATATCAAGTAGTTCAAATTCTCAAAAACATAATTAAAAGACACAAACTAAAAAATTAGTAGCTAATTAACGTTATGTGATATGAACTTCAGTACTCATTTTCAAAGAATATGTATTTTTGTACGATTTTAGCAATTCAAAACATTTGTATTTTTCAGTTCAATGTGTTTCTAGCAAAATTGAAAATAGATCAATTAAAAATAATTACCATTCATCATATTTTAAATTTTTGTAGGATTTATTAAAAACATTTTCTTTATGTTATGAAATAAAGCGAATAATAGAGAAAATAATATATAATAGTGAAGAAACAATAGAGAATAGAGAATGAGAGAATAGGGAGCAACTCTCATCTGTGTATTATTATTGATAGGAAGAGTCCTATTTATAGATACAACATGTAATCCATAAAGGAAACAAATCAACTTAGTTAATACAAATATTTACATAAAGAGTAACGAATCATATGAGTATCAATCATATGAGTAAGTATCAAATCAATGGACAATCATTAATTCATAACACTCTCCCTTGAGTGTCCATTGATAAAAGAATGTGCCTCGTTAAAACCTTACTAGGAAAAATCCTTTGGGATAAAAAGCCTAGTGAAGGAAAAAGAGTACAACATTCTGTATTCTTCAATACAATATTGTTCATCACATATCCTATTTCTCCCCATCATGTAAACTTACATCATTAAGGTGACTGATTCCGAACTTGTGAATCATTTGCTCAAAAGTTCTTCTTGGCAAAAACTTCATAAATAGACCCGTTATATTTTCACATGAATGAATTTTTGGATATCTATATCATCCTTTCAATTGAACAATACACTATTGTCTTCATATATGGTTGTTGATTCCATCTTTGTCGGGGATAATCACAAGTTTCTTGCACATGTTGAATTATAGACCTTAACCAAACATATTCACGACTTTCCTCGTAATTCTGTATGATTAGACGATGTTGCTACTATGGTTTGTTTCATATACCTTCATGAAACCATTATGCTACCACATGTGAATAAACATCTTGTTTGTGATCAATCATTGTGACATTGTGAGAATATGTAAAATAACATGTATATACATAACCCATTAGTCTGAATCTGAATCATTTGGATGGAATAAGCTCATATTCATAGTACCTTTAAAGTAACGAAGTATATGTTTTACTCCAAACCATTTTCTTCTTGTAGTTGAAGAACTATATCTTGCTTAACAAATTTACAGCAAATGCAAATATTAGATCGAATATAATTAGCAAGATACATTAGTGTTTCTATGACACTAAGATATGGCGCTTTTGGACCAAGAAGATCTTCATCATTTTCTTGAGGTCTAAGAAGAGTATTTATCAACATCTAACGACCTCACAACTATTGGAGTGCATAATGGACATGACTTGTCCATTTAGAACATTTTAAGCACTTTAATTATATAAGTCTCTTGACGTATAAAAACACATTTGTTTAAATACTCAATTTCTAATTTCAAATAAGACTTTGCCCTTCAAAGATCATTCATCTCAAATTATTTCTTTGAGTAATCAATTGTCTTTGTGAGCTCATTAGGAGTTCCAACGATGTTTATGTCATCTACATAAACAATAATTATTGCAAATTCATTTTTGGATCTTTTCATATAAATACAAGAACAAATAGGATCATTTTATATCCTTCTTTTAATAAGTACTCAATAAGACGGTTATGTCACACACGTCCTGATTGCTTTAATCAATAAAAGAGCATGTTCAATTTTATTGAATAACCCTCTTTATAATTTGTCTTGTTGGGCAAATAAAATCCTTCAGACATTTTCATATAAATATGATTCTCAAAAGAACCGAATGAATAAGTTGTACCATCATCCATTAGATGTAAATACAAACCTTGTTGTACAACTAGGATAATCGAATATTGCAATGTTGTTGTATCCAATACTAGTGAATATGTTTTTTATTCACAAATCAATACAAGGTTTTGCGAACAACCTTGAGCAACCAATTGTGCTTTGTATCTAACAATTTCATCCTTCTTAATTTGATTTTTGCGCAAAATCCATATGTACCCAACGGGTTTCACAACTTCAGGTGTGCAAACTATACGTCCAAAAACCTTTCGTGTAGCAAGCAAATATAATTATGCTTCTTTGCATATTTTCATTTTGACCAATCTTTTCTTTGCCGACAATCTTCGATGATCATTGCTTATTGATCCTCATTGTCATTCATAGCATTCATCGTTATGTTATAAGTAAAAGTTTCGGCAATGTTAACTTCATTTTGCTTCCATATTATATGATTCATGACATAATTTATTGAGATCTCATCATTTTCAACAATTTCAGGTACCTGAGGTTCTTATGGAATCGAACCATTAATTATGTCAAATGAATCTTTTGGGATTTCAACCTTTTCGATTAGGTCATTTTGCATTTTAGCTCCCTTTCTCATTCAAGTGTTTTTTTTATCTTTGGAACCAATAGACTTACCACACTTCAAACGTGTCTTTGGAATTAACAAGCCTACCATGCTTCATGAATTTTATTGTACTAATATATGCGTAGTACAAATCATCCAACTAATCATGTCAAACAAGACATTCATTTAATGGTTTACCATGACATGCATTTCAATTGTACTAATATACGTGTAGTACAAACCATAAGAGAATGTTGATAATTTCTCAACTATAAATTTTTTTTCAACTCAATCATAGACAATATAATATTCATTTAGACAAATATCCTTGAAACTTAATAGATTTCTATTCAACTTCTTGGTAGAAGTATAATAGCTCTTCTAGAGCCTTTAATATATTTGTAGTACTATAAATAATACTAACATTGATGTCTCACATTATCAAACAAGAGAAAATTTTATTGCTCTTGAGAATTGTATAAGTTGTTGCACTATCAATAAGACACATAACCTTTGGTACTAGTGTCAACATTCGTTCTTCATATAAACGTAAATATCAATATGATTTTTTTAACACTCTCATAACCAATGAGGTGATCAATGCTTCCATTTGATTTAGCAAAGAAAATAATAGTATCAAGATGAGTAACATCCATATGGCCATAATCAAAATCACCATCATCATAAGCAAAATGTGTTTCTATGTTCTTCTCATTATTTGTAAGATGCTTTGGTGTACAATAAGTACAAGTCAAATGGCCTTTACCACCGTAATGATAATATATACTTTCAGTTTTTTGTCAATATTTTCACATTTTCCTTTTTCCTTTTTCACATTATTGTGCACTTCTGGTGACAAAATGTGTCTTTGAAATTTTCTTTATAACCATGTCCATAATCAATATCACGATCACGATCATGAAAATATAGATCAAATGTTGTTGCATTCACTTCTGGGAGTGGAGCAGAACCAATTTGGACAGGTTTCATGATTTTTTATCAAAAGCTCATTGCTTTGTTCAGCCATACAAAGGCATCAAATAAATTCATAATATTTATTGCTGCATTCACTTATAGGAATGGAGCAGATTAGGCGGATCTCATGATTTTTCATCAAAAGCTTTATTGCTTTGTCCAGCCAGCCATACATAGGCATGAAATAAATTCATAATATTTGTGAAATCTCTTTTCACAATATTTTTGTCGCATGAGCAAATTAGTTGCTTAGATGTTTTATTTCTTTATTTAATGGTATCCCAATATCCATTGCATCTAAATGTATTTCAACATTTAAAATCCAATATAAGGAATTCTTGTAATATCAAGGGTCACAAATCCAAATTTTGCAACGTTTCGTGTGTTTAGAACTAACACATAAAATAATAATAATAATAATCATCATCATCAAAATAATAATAATTATAATCACCGTCATAATAAAAATAAAAATAATAAGACGGAGATGAAATTTGATAAAGTCAAACCATTCTTATCACAAGAGGAGGAATATAAGATAAAATTATAAATTGAGAAAGGATTAGAAAGAGTCTGGATTGAGACACGCAGAACACTGTCGTTAGAGAGAAAAAAGCTTCCACTAGTCCTTAATTGGTTGGAACATCGTACTGATAACGTGTTATGAAATAAAGCGAATAAGAGAGAAAATAATATATAATAGAGAAGAAACAATAGAGAGTAGAGAATGAGAGAACAGGTAGCAACTCATCTGTGTATTATTATTATTATTATTGATAGGAAGAGTCTTATTTATAGATACAACATGTATTAAAGGTAACGAATCGAATCATATGAGTATCAATCATATGAATAAATGTATCAAATCAACGGACAATCATTAATTCATAACACTTTATAATTTATTAAAAAAATGAATGTAAAACTCGTTTTATATTTATAATTGAAATTCTCGTGTTAACAACACTCCTTTTAACTACAAAATCATAAATAAAAAAGGCGTGAATCATTATAAACTTTTGTTTTCATAAGTTTTAATTAATATTACAAATTTGTTTCAAATGCTTAATATTTAATGACAGAGATAAGGTATTAATAACATTTTTAGTTCCGAAATTAACTTATAAGAATTACTTTTATTTGAATAATAGAATAAATTACTTGCGAAGTAAATGTATGTATTTAAAATTTTCGTCAATCTTATACGCACCAAATTAATTTTACTCACTTTAAGAGATATTTTTTTAAATTAATTATGTTTTAGTTGAGTTCTTGAAATTAGAAGTAGTTATAGATTTGATTCCAAGGCTAGAAAAATATTTTAATTTCTCAAACTTTTTAAAATACTATTTACATTCTAGATTTTTTTTTTTTTAAATTGAAAACAGTTTTCTAATGTTCCAAATTAAATGCTTAATGACTACAAATGTTTTCTTTTTCAATGTTGGAGAACTAAAATTAATTTTTAAAATTTGACAAACAAAAACACAAATTTCCAACTTTTATGAAATAAAAGCATAATTAATTAAAATATTTTCACTTTTTAACACAACTATAACAGAGATTAGTCTATGTGATAGAACAGTTAATTTAAGAAAAATAATTGATTTATTTTTAATAATATAAGAAAAAAATTTACTTCCAAAAGCTCAGGTAGACATTTATGAAAATACTATTTACATTCTAGATTTTTTTTTTTTAAATTGAAAACAGTTTTGTAAACACTTTTTCTAATGTTCCAAATTAAATGCTTAATGACTACAAATGTTTTCTTTTTCAATGTTGGAGAACTAAAATTAATTTTTAAAATTTGACAAACAAAAACACAATTTTCCAACTTTTATGAAATAAAAGCATAATTGATTAACATATTTTCACTTTTTAACACAACTATAACCGAGATTAGTCTATGTGATAGAACACTCAATTTAAGAAAAAAAAATGATTTGTTTTTAATAATATAAGAAAAAAAATTTTACTTCCAAAAGCTCAGGCTAGACATCATTATTATATCACGAAGATTTTATTAAAAAATTAAAACAGGAGAAAAATAACATAAAAACATATGAACATAAAAAGAACATAACACAGAGAGCACTATCATAACAATGGTCAAATATAGGTAATTTTATTCACCATATCCAACTAGGGATGGCAATGGGGACAGGTTTCGCTATCCATACTCATTCCCATAGAAAAAATCTATTCCTATCCCCAAACATAATGTGTATCAAACTTTTGTCTTATCCCCATCCCCACTAGGTAACAGGTATAATCTCGTACCCATACCCGTTTTCTTACTACTCCAATATTAATTTTAATTATTTTTTATAAAATAATAAAAAATTACAGAAACATAATATTATCAAATATTCAATATTAGAGGATGATTATTTCTTCGATATCAAATACTTTGAAATAAATTATAATTTTTTACATTTTATATTACAATACCAAATCAGATTTCATGAGAACCAAAACATTTATTAAATTTGCAAACCGCAAACATTAATGAAACCTAGTTGATAAAATTTAAAAATATAAAAGGAAAACAAATATTCAAATTAAAATATATTTTAAATATGTTTGTTTACTTCAATTTTTAAAATTCTAATGAATCTCTTTTTTATACACTAATAAAAGTTATAATACATCACTTGATCAAAATGATGCAAAGAATAAATAAGAAACATAATAATAAAATTTTGACAATGATCTTGTATCTTTTGAACTTCAATGTATGTTGGATGATGATAAAAAAATATTCATAGAAATTACATTAAATGTTTATATTGTAGTAAATAAAATTTATTTATACAATTATAGTGAAAAATTACAATATGATTGATAATGAGTTAAAAAATAAAAAATAATTTGATAAAATATATCGAAATAATATTGTACATGATAAAAATAAACAACAAATAAAAATATTAAAAAACTAACAAATGTGTATCTTAGAAACAAATATGTACATCCACATACTCATCCCCATACCCAATTGAAAAAGTCAGGGATTCCCCATACTCATACCCATACCCAGTCAATGCGGGGATTCCCCGTCAATGCGGGGATTCCCCGTCAATGCGGGGATTCCCCGTCAAAACGGGGACGGGTTTGGACAATATCCATGGAGAAGGGTTTATTTGCCATCTCTATATCTAACCTTTACATAAGTCTAGAAATATCCCTTTTATGAGTAAAGGTAAGGGGTCTCTTAATAAAATTACCAAGCTAGAAAGTGCATAAGCAAAAACACAAATTAATATGCTAGAGACTAGGTCAGAAAGGAGGTGTCTTGAAAATGAGAGAACCCTAACTTAGTCTTTAAGTCTTCATATGTTGTATTTGACCTTCTAGAAGAGAAGGTCAACTCCCATGCTCTTCATATGTACTAGATGTGATTGGCTCCAAGGGTAAGACTCTCCATATGGTCAACAGTCAACACAAGTCAATGGTCAACAAGTCAACCAAGGTCAAGTCAACAAAAGTCAACTTAGGGAACACTCAACATAAAGATTTAGAAAACAAAGAAATGGTAGAAGGATTAGAGGTCTCTCTTCTAGTCATGTTTTTTGCCACTCTTCTAGGAAGGTCCTCTATAACTTCATGATGAGTCATGGACTCATCAACTAGCTTGACCTACAAAACAAATAATTCAAGTCAAAGGTCAACAAGTCAACTCAAGTCAAGTTCACAAGTCAACTTAACTTAAGTCAACAAATCAACTTAACTCAAGTCAACATAAGAAAAGTCAACATAAAGAAATAGAAAATAAAGACAAAAAATGTTAGGTTAGAGACCCCCCTTCTAGTCATGCTTCCTGTAATTCTTCTTGAAGGTTCTTTAAGCTTTCATGGTGATTGCATACCTCCTAGCCATGACCAAGCACTTTTAAGAAGAGCTACAAACATCTATGCAAGGTAAAGCAAAGCTTTTTTCCTTTTGGGCCACAATGGAGTATCTATAGTAAATTAGAAATATTTAGGCCTTGTATTAAGGGCCAAGTAGTGTAGGTTTCTTTTAGGCTTTGTATTAAGGGCCAAGTATATAGGGTTTATAAACAATGTTGCTTAAGTTGGAAGGACATGTTTTGACCTAGTTTAAGCCTTGGAGGACTAGTTTTGTAACCCTAAGCTTGGAGAGAGGTAGAGGACATCCCACACATGCCACATGGCAAACTCTTAGTGGAGAGTTTTCATACAAAGGTAGTGGCCATGTGTCATTGTCCTATTGAAGATACTTTTCATATAATGGCTTTTCACATGGTAACACATGAGTGGTTCAATTTTCATGATAGTGAGAATGCCACATATCAAGTGCTCCTTCACCAATCTAGCATTTTTAAGGTTTTGGTGCATGTTAGCATTCTAGGGTTTTTGACTATTTTGGAGACACCTTACTCTATTTTGGAAATTCACAAAACACATTTAAGAAGTCATGCATTTCCCTTTCCTATCTTTCGGATTGATCCTTGGTTGATGACTTTATTAGATTAGTTGGTATTAGTGAGAAAATCGAGATTTGGTTAAATCTCTACATGATAAGAGGTTTATCATTGGGCAACATGCCCTCAAATCCGAAAATCTACAATTGATTTTTCTATCTTCCTTGAACACTCCCTTATATCTTGAAGAACACAACTAACCATTTCTCGAAGCTCCTTTGAAGCCGAGTATAGAGCCCTTCCAACGACCACTTGTGAAATTCAATGACTAACCTTCATCCTGCAAGATCTCCATGTTCCTTTCATTTCTCCAACGATGCTATATTGTGATAACTAATCCACTCTTCAAATTGCCTCTAATTCCATGTTTCAGGAATGTACAAAACATGTAAAAATAGACTACCATGTTGTACAAGAAAAGATAACTCAAGGTCTGATCAAGATGCTGCCTATTACCTCTAACCTTTAGGTTGCTAATTTCTACACCAAACCCTTGTTGCCCCAAGCTTACAAATATCTTCATTCCAAACTGGGAATAAGGAACATATACTCCTGGTTTAAGGGGGTTGATATCCTATCTATTTGGTCTAGGGATGGCAATGGGGCAAGGCGGGGACGAGTTTCGCTATCTCATACCCATCCCCGTAAAAACAATTAATCTCCATCCCCATACCCAAATCCAACGGGTATTAAACTTTTGTCTCATCCCTATCCCCACCAGGTAACGGGTATAATCTCGTACCCATTTTATTACTACTTCAATATTAATTTTAATTAATTTTTATAAAATAATAAAAAATACGGTAAATGAAACATAATGTTATCAAATATTTAATATTAAGAGGATGATTGTTTCTTCGATATTAAATACTTTGAAATTAATTATAATTCTGTACATTTTATATTAGAATACCAAATAAAATTTTGTGAGAACCAAAATACTTATTAAATTTGTAAACATTAATGAAACCTAGTTGATAAAATTAAAAAGTATTTTAAAAAAAAATATAAAACAAAACAAATATTCAAATTAAAATATATTTTAAATGTTTGTTTACTTCAATTTTTTAAATTCTAATGAATCTCTTTTTTATATACTAATAAAAGTTATAATACATCATCTGGTCGAAATAACGCAAAGAACAAATAATAAACATAATAATAAATTTTTGACATAAATATTGTATCTTTTGAATTTCAATATATGTTGAATGGTGATAAAACATATTCATGACGATTACATTAAAGTTTTATATTGTAGTAAATAAAAGTTATTTATACAATTATATGAAAAAATTACAGTATGATTGATAATAAGTTAGAAAATAAAAAATTATTAAATAAAATATATCCAAATAGTATTTTACATGATAAAAATAAACAACAAATAAAAATATTAAAAATTTACAAATGTGTGTTTTTGAAATAATTTTAGAGACTATTGAAAGAAATCGCACAAAGGAAAATAACTGTATAATGTATAATTAAGGGTATGATAAGATGAAAAATACCTTAGAGATCTAAGAAAACTTTTCAAATGAAACAAAAATTAATAATAATAAGTAATTTTTTTTTATATTACATAGTAGATGAAAGGTTTATGTTATTGAACACTTAAATGGAGAGTATTAAACATTCTCATGTGAAAGGAAAATATACAATAAATAAAAATATTAAAAATAATAGAAATATTCAAATGTGAGACATAAAAATTTTTAATTGACATACATCATTTTAATATAATTACATAAAGGTTATGATAATGAAAAATATATTGGAGATGCGAATAAATTTCATGATAAACCAAATAATTAGAAGAAATAAAAAATTAAAAAAAAAAAAAAAAAAAAAAAAAAAAAAAAAAAAAAATATATATATATATATATATATATATATATATATATATAAGGTTACTTAATTAATTGTAATAATTTAAACGAGGGCGAAAATATGACGGGAACGAGTATTATGGTGGGGATATGTACATCCCCATACCTATCCCCATACCCAATTGAAAAAGTTGGAGATTTCTCATACCCATACCCATACCCAGTTAATGTAGGGATTTCCTGTCAAAACGGCGGGTTCAGACAATACCCACGGGACAAATTTATTTGCCATATCTAATTAGGCTCATGTGTTTCCTACCTTCCTCAACGCATCTCAATAGTTTTGTTTCTGTTATTGCATTTCAAAAATGCATATATCCGCTTTTCCTTTATTATGTAAACATATGTTTGAATCATTTTCATTCACAATTTCTTTCTTCACCTTTTCATTTTGGCATACACTTTCTCCCTCTCTCGATCTTTTTCTCACTTTTTTCCTCTCTATAAATATGTTGTGAAAATAAGTTATAAAATAATCATCATAAATTTTAAATATTATCAAATTCATTTTTATCATCAACATTATTACAAGTTAAATAATCATCTTAATTTTAATACTAACTTATACATTTTTCTATTCTCGGAATTAATTAAAACTCATTATATTATAATCTAATTGTGGATTATCATTATTAAAAGTTTACGACTTTTATTGTAATTATTTATTTATTTATTTACTAAAAATGTTCCAAATTATATATATATATATATATATTCAATTATAATACAATATCATTGTTAAAACACATATCATTCCCTATTTTCATTTTTTGTCAACATTGTAAGGCCCTTTTTATTCTGCTTCCTTTTTAAGGGCTACCCTATAGTAGTGGGCCTAAAGGCTGACCCATAGGATAAAAACCCTTCGTGTTGTCCTAATTTCACACTCCCATTCACTTTCAGAAACGTAGCCGTCATCTTTCCCGTGCGCCAAAATTTAGCTCTGTTAAGGTTTAGCTCCCGCTCACTCGTACCAGCTCAAGAGTCCTCTTCATTTCACGTAAGTTGGTCTTGAACCTTGTTTTCCTTTCCGAGCTGTTTTTCATGGGTTCAACAAAGCTCACATAGTAACCTGTTACACTTCTATGTCACTGTTTTTGCAGCTCCTAAGTCTCTGCTCGGAGCTGTTGTGCTCTACGCTACTTGCCAAGTCCTGTGTTAGACCCTTCTAGGTAAGGGAAGCTAGAACCCGCTCGTGTATCACGTTTTTACTGTTGTTTTTACTGGTGTGCTGATAGTCTTGAACTGATTAGATGTTCTGAGTGCTTATGATGTTTTGGGTGTGTTGTTTGGATTGGTGGGTGCTACTGTGACAGGAGAACAGTGGCGAGACCTGTTAATCTCGCCCAAGCGAGCCAATCTCGCCTAGGCGATATAAGCAGGGACTCGCCCAAAACTTTTGTGCGAAAGGTCGCCCAGGCGACCAGCTCGGCTTTTTGAGCGAGCGAGCATCTCGCCCAGGCGAGAGGGGTCTCGCCTAAGCGAGATCCCGCGTTGGTTCCTGTTTTTGTTTTTGAGCCCTCGCCTAGGCGAAGGGGGCTCGCCTGAACGAGACCGTCTCGCCTGAGCGAGACCCTTCAGCCTGAGCGAGGGGTTAGGCGAGACAATGCGTGGTTTGAGTGCTTGGCTGCTCTTGGAGAATTGGTAATTGCTTGGGTATGATTGCTATGATGAAACATATATAATGAACTGTTATGTATGAGTGATATGATTCATGTATGGTGAATGATGGGTATGGTATGAATTTTGGCATGCAAACTCAATGAGATGGTTGGTGATAAAGTGGCATGGTATTGACATGAACAAAAGCCCATATCTATGGTTTGAGAGAAATGGATGGGTATGGAACCACTGAGAAAGAAATGAAAAAGATGAATTATCAAGAAATGGTATGTGATGTATATGTGTATGCGTAATAAACCTTTATTGTTTGGTCTGGTATGCTTGGTCCGTGTTAGTGCGTAATTCATTGGAAATCCCTAGGTGGGATTTCAGGGTCGCGCTTCAGTGGTCGGGACGTAATTCCATGGCCTCTGTTAGTGGGTATCCATGGTGGTGCCCCATCTGTATAACTAGGTAAGGATTCAAGGTAAGGTTGCATCCTGACACTCTGAGGAGTCAGTTAGTCTCACCTAGAGCGGACTGACTCCTGTGGTGAGAGTAGCAGGAGCCTGAAATTCATTAAGGGCTAACCTTGTGGTGAGGAAAAATTGATTCATTGTAACACTTGTAACACATAGTTCGGGGGTGAGCAGATGTATCCATCACAAGTGCGGGCATCCGCTGAATCCGACCAAGTTATACGTATCCGGATGAGTCTAGTCGAGTCATAGTGTATTGATTGGAAAATCATAACATGCTTGAATGTTGTATGGATATTGAGTGATGAAAATATATATTTGACTGTATGATAAAAATGTTGTTGGCTCTAGCTTACCCTGTTGTTGTGTGGTTGTCTTGTATGTGGTTCTTCTTTCTTGCGATGATCATCAATTTGATTGATGGGAGCAGATGGGCGAGGTTCTCGTGGTCAGCAAGGAAATGACAATTCCGTTGCTTAGTCATCGGGGCTGGATCTTTTTATTTTCTTCATGGTTTTTATTAGGGCTATGGCCCATGTATTGTTTTACGCCTTGCTACTCTTTTCTCTTTTGCTAGACTTGTATTTGGTTTCCGTTGGCATCGTGGTGTGTCCAGGTTGTAGGGGTTGTGTTAAGGACCCCAGGACTACGCTATAGTACTATTTTGTGTGAGGTTTCCTTTAATTTCGCGTAATAATTAAATGGGACGTTACAAACATCCCCAATTTTGTTATACAGTTATTATTAATTTTAGACATCTTTTAAATTTTCAGCTTATTAAAAGTAACCCATCTTCACGAATATCCTAAAATTATTTCAATTTTTAAAACTGTTATAATTTTACCATAAAAATTTCAAAGGTAAATTTTAATTAATAAAAATTACGCATTTGATCACTTTAAAAGGATACCGATGAAAAAATTGGTTACCCGTAATCGATTTTCCAAAGAGTTAAAAAAAAATGAAACATCGTAAGTTCTTCCTCGTCTGATTTTTGAAACTAAATAATAGTTTGAAAAATGATGAGGGATTCATTATTGAAGTTAATATTTATTTTTTCTAATGTATTGAAAAAAAGAAGTCACAGGCTTCATAAGCAAGAGAATTTCAAATGGTATTTGCTAAACCAAACCAAAGTCCTTATCTTTCTACTATCAACCATAGTTCTAACCAGAGCACAGAGCATCCCTCTTTATTAATCATTAAAAAAGTTGACTTAGGAATTGAAAAGCAGCCAGGTCAAAGATCGACTACACAAATAAATCCTACAAAACATACCTAACGTTAGCAATTTATTTAATAGCCTTTTTAATCTTAGGATATATATTTTTTTAATTTTATTATTTTGAATATTTTTATTTTATTTTTTTTAAAATAAATTAATAGAACTTTTTCAGTTAAATTTATGATCTTTAACCATGTTATTACTATAATATATTACATTAGTTATTTCTATCATGTATGCCTTTTATCAATAATCCAGTGTGATAGAATACACAATATTTGTTGGTCAGATTAAATGAAATTATGTGAGAAAAAGAACCATTAAATCACTTTTCTTTTTCTTTAAAAGCATGGTCCAATCTCTTCAAACTTGACATCTCAGCAGTCTACACTAATCCCCAAATCCTCCCTTTGCATCCTTTTAGGCTGAAACTTCCAAATAGACAAAGCCAAAGCCAACAAGGCTGACCAAACTGGACCCTTTCACGCCCACTACCCAGCAGGTATATTTTATTGTCATGTGGGTCTCACATCTTGAAAAATTCCCAAAATCAATACTACTGCACTGGCTTGCCAAAAGAAAAAAAAAAGTATTTTTTCTTCCCCAACTTGGTCAATTGAACACGTTTACTAACTTTGTTCATTGACCATATCAAAATAAAATTTCGTCTCATACATATATATAAGTGGATCTGTACATCGTCAATATCCACATTAAGCAAGTTGTTCTTGGAAGGGAAGAAAGAAATTGAGAAGAGAATGTATGTGACTAGGCCTTTATCTCTGTTTAAGAAGTCTTTAGATGCTCTGTCATTGCCTCCACCAGAAGGCCCCAATTCTGGCATTTTGGTGATCCAAGATGAAGAGATGGAGCCAACCTCTTGTTTTGGGTTAGGAGAATTTCATGAGGTGAAGGAGTTGCCTTTCCCTCAAAATTTAAACCTTAAGTTGTTCTATAGATCAGGTATTTCACTCAATAGAACCACTCATTACCACCATGTTGCCTTCATCCCGGTTCTCAACCAACCATTGTCTTCCAACAAATACTATGTCATAAATCTAAATTCGAAGAAAAGAGGGTAAGCCTAAGCTTTCATTTCATTAAGCAAGTTACATTTTCCTTGATTTCTTGACCGTTTATTCTTCATCACTAACCTGAACATCTATTCTAATGCAAATTTAAGGATTAATCTTCTTGACATGTTTAAGGTTAAGGATTGTACTGATGTAGTTTGCATTTGGTTGTGCAGGGAAGCGTATATTAACTCAAAGGAGGAGGATTTGGACACATTCTGTTTCTACAAAGCTCAAACTGATGTACCACTGCATCCGATAGATGTGAGTGACACATATCAGGAGTTTGAGATATATCCTAGAAGAAGCAAAGTTACTTTCAGGAGTGGTTTTTCAGCTAAATCTGTTGCCCCAGATGGATACCCTCCAAGGTTTTTGAGCAGAAGGTGGAAAGTGAGTGCTTCGAGTGCTTCAAGTGATTCAAGTCTAAGCGAAGCATCAGGGGTGAATGAGGCCCTCCGTGCCAGCAAGCCAGAATTCAAATTCTCCTTAGCAAAAAGGAGTTCAGACAGCGTTGCTGTGGGAAAATGGTACTGCCCCTTCATGTTTATCAAGGAGGGAACTCACAAAACATTGAAGGAAGAAATGAGAAAGTCGATGTTTTATGAAATGACACTGGAGCAGAAATGGGAGCAAATCTTTTCATGTGAGAACCAGAATGAAGTGGAAAAGACTGTAATTGTGGATGCTGTGGTTCAAAAGGAAGTGGTTGTAATTGCTGGGTGGGAAGCTGTGATCGATGAAATGGATATTGCTGAAGGTTTTCTGTGGTTCCATAGTTTCAACAATGTTGGAGAAAAGAGAAGTGTGGGATTGAACACTGCAGTGGTCGAGAGAATGAAGTGGGAGCAGGAAAGAGCAGGTTGGGATGGAGGAAAAGAGAAGCAAATTAGAGTCAGGAAAGTGGAAGAATTTAAGGGGACTAATAGGTGGAAAAAATTTGGATGTTATGTGTTGGTAGAGACTTTTGTACTAAAAGCATTGGATGGAAGCACACTACTCACCTATGCTTTCAAACACCATGATGAACTTAGGAGTAAATGGGAATGAAGACTTTTGTTACTGGTTTAATTTCAAACACTATGGCCAAACTCACCCATATCTGTGTAGAATGACTGGTCTTGTAGTGTACTTTCAATTTTTGTGAGATTTTGTTGACTAAGTTTGTTCATTCATTCATTTAGTTTCATTGTAATCATTTCAATATTGCTTACAGATTATAAGGATAATCATAATCTTTTCTCCATATACTGGATCATCTATTGTGCTTCCGACAGATATATCTATATTGGACCATGAGCCTCAACCATATGTAGAGTCACAAACTTGAAAAACGCAATACTCACTGAGATTTGACATGTAATGACCATGAAAGGGGTGCTCGTATTGCTTGAAGGCTTCCATGAATTGTGATGAGGTTTTTTGAACACGCCATGGGCACAGACAAAAATGGCCTATCATCCTGTGTCCATTTACTACCCAGCACCTATGAGATTAAGGATTCCCCAATTCCATAACTTCATAAGGATCTGACCCCACTTTGATTTTAGTTTTCCAGGGAAAAGCCTCAAGCTAGAATCAAACACTAACACGTCACTGACCCCACTCCCATTTTAGAATTTTCTTGTCATGGTAAACTTTGACCTCCTCCTTATACAACTTGAAGGACTCATGCAGCTGGATTTTCCCTTTCTCACCAGCTACTTTAGGATCAATATTCTATATTTTAAAGGTTCAATATACTTTGTGCTCCAACTGTATTGGTAAATGAAAAACTTTACCATAAACCTGTTAGGAATCCAAGTGTGAGTCTAAGTCCCACATTGACCAGAAATGAGAAAGTAGAGCACCATATAAGGATCAAGGCCCATAAACCCATCGCCTTAAGGTTTTGGGTTGAGAGTGGTGTCAGTGTCTTATGTGGTTAGGCTCAGATCTCATTGGTGTTGTTCTCCCTAGTAAAACTCCCTAGGTAAAACCTAACAAAATCAGTTGAAATGGCGGGAGACCTATAAGAGATTTGTACATAGTCTTGTAGGCTCAAAGTGTCAAATCCAGCTTAAGAGACTGATCTTTTCTCGAGGCTGTCATAGTTGTTTTCTAAAAAATGCTTGATTTTTCTGTTCGATACCTATGCTTGGCCATTGGTCTGCGAACGATAAAGTGATGCAATTTTGTGTCTGACTACATAATGTTCCAAACATTTTTTATGTTGAGCCTCACAGAAGTGAGAACCTCCGCCACCGATTAGCAATCTTGGAGAACCAAACCAGTAGAATGTGTTTTTCTTTAGAAATTTTATGACAGTTTTGGCATCTGCTCTTGGGGCTGTAAGTGCTTCAACCCATTTAGACACATAATTAACTACCCCAAGAATGTCTTCATTGTAAATTAAGAAGGTAGAGGTCCTAAAAATCAATCTCCCAATAGTCAAGGACTTCAACCTCTAGAATGGTGTTCAAAAGGATTAATTTCATGTCATTTTGAGATTCCATATGTTCTGTGACACTCATAACACCTCTGAACACAGGCAAGTGCATCCTTAAATATGGTTGGCCAATAGAATCCATTGCAACCTTTGTTTGTTGTTCTTTCACCGTCAAAGTACCACCATAAAGAGATTGGTTGCAGTGCAAGGAATGGTAAGAGCTTTATTGGCTATCACACATCTTAATAACACACATACAACCTGGAATCTCTAAAAAATTTCTTTTTATATCATAATAATATTCATATTAATAATAAAATTGTTTAAATGGACTACTTCATCTTATCTTTAACTTATATATAAACTATCGAGAATCGCATTATAGCCAAATGGGTTATAACTAATCCATGAATAGGATGTCAACGGGACGGGTAGGATACAGGTAGTAGTTCCTCCGTATTCTACTCGCTGAATAAATATTTGTCTCGTATATTCATGGGTATCCGCATTTATTTACAAAATTATTTAAAAAACAAATATTTAATCATAAATTCAAATAAAATAAAATAAAATACATCACTGTCATAAATTTTAAATAAAGTTTAAATAAACTCAAGTTCATACAAGTACAAATAATTATAAAAGTAAATATAAAATGACCGTTCAACACAATGAAAATTCTTTAGTTAGTGCTTTGATCAACAAATAAACAAAATAAACAAATAATAAACTTCAACTGCCAAGTATTCTTATCTTGATTTCATCATTTGACAAAAAACATATCATAAACATCACTGTCTATATAGGGTTTAATGTATATGCCTAATTAAAAAAAAAAAGAGAAGAATGTTAAGGGGTATACTTAGGAAAAGATAATGTACCAATACTTGAAGCTGTGAAAATGAAGACAGAATACAAGATGTACAACTTAGAAAAAATTAGGTCAGAATATTTTTTACTAATATATATATATATATATATATATATATATATATATATATATATATATATATATATATATATGTGTATTTTTGTGTATTAAAGTTTAACGGGTACAGATATCCACGGGTACTAATATCCGTACCCGTCCCGTTAACATGCGGGTATAAAAAATATTCATACTCGCGGGTAACGGGTATCCATTTTTAATATTCGTTTCCTACCTGTCACGAGTTTTGTCTGCGGTATAGATTTTTTTAACATCCCTATTCATGAACCTTAAATTTAAAATTTTCAGCCCATCATATATCTTGAGGTTGAGTGAAAGATTTTCTGATTTAAAATGTTTAAAGATATTGATTTGAGTGAGTTAAAATATTTTATATAATATCAAAATAAAATTATTTTGATTAAGATTGAGTTAAGAATATTTTGGCCAAATCAAATATTCCCTTTGGTTTATATTTATCTTTAATATAAGTTTTATTATGAATCAGAGATTTTCCATACCCATTCCTAGTTAATGCAGGAATTTTCCGTCAAAACAGAGACAAATTTGGACAATACTCATGGGGACGAGTATATTTGTCAAAACGGACACACATATTTTGAAGTTGTTATTGACATTTATAATTTAAAATAAAATCCTTCTGCTTAATGAATTTAGTATCATCAAACATACAAAAGAATTATAATATTTCTACTCATTAAAATAAATATTTAATATTTATGGATTTTTAGCATCAAAGGCATTGTCCTCTTCTCACAATTATTCTCGATTCTCAAAACATAATTGCTTTCATTCACTACACGTTACATTTATGTATTTTTCCTTATCAAGATAATTATAAAACATGTTAAAGGTTTCATGATTTATTAAAGAAAATAAACAATACACCATAAAAGAACATAAAACATAGTAAAAGTCGATAATACTCAAGCTCAAAAGTTTGATTGACAGGTAAAACGAACTTGTTGCAATTGTAAGTGACACTTTGACCGAGTTGTAACCAACTTTATATATATATATATATATATATATA
>Ga0214543_1001654_pt1 | contig 43510 bp, 15 predicted proteins | sample CNSS2metaG_FD_160094 | JGI IMG/M metagenome (GOLD analysis project Ga0214543, IMG submission 160094) | Root nodule microbial communities from cowpea collected in UCLA plant growth center, Los Angeles, California, USA - CNSS2 | ecosystem: Host-associated > Plants > Roots > Nodule | place: USA...
GCAGATGGGCGAGGTTCTCGTGGTCAGCAAGGGAACGGTGATCCAGCAGCTTAGCCATCTGGGCTAGATCTCACGCTTCTTTCTTTCATGTTTTCTTTAGGGCTATGGCCCCTGTATTCGTGGTTGTCAGATTGTAAACTTTTAGTTAAACCGCTATCCTACCTTTATCGGCATCGTGGTGTGCCTAGTTGTGTAGGGGTGATGTTAAGGACCCCAGAACTGCGTTGTTATGCTGTTATCACGTGACGTTTCCTTTAATTTCGCTAAATAATTAAATGGGACGTTACAGTATGGGTATGAAATATTGTACGTTACTAATTCCAATCCACTTACTACACATATCCCACACTTTCCTTGTTACTATGGGTTACAGTTTCTTCACTTATTTGGCACATAACACTTGTCCTACTTCCTACATCAATCCCTCTATAATGCAAATTATCCTTTGAAGCTATCCTGTTTTGAATCACTTTAGAAGCAAAGTGTTGTACCTATGGAAATACTTTTAGTTTCCATAACATGTCATGTGTTTTGAATTTTCTCTTGTTGTCCCATTGTATAGTTCCTTGTACCAGACTTTACTGTATACTTCTGTGATTCATCCCATTCCATAACCATTCATCATCCTTCCTATTCCTAATTAAAATAATATTTTCTAGATCTTACACTAATGCAGAAACTTGACTTCTCTCCTATTTAAACCATTGTCTTCTCCACCCCCATGTGTTGTCATTTCAAATACCCATCTCATTAAGTATGTTCTCTTTACTTTGAGAAAGTAAGATTTTGGAATGATAAGTGGCTAGGTCAAATAATCTTTATGGACAAATATTCTTGCATTTGATCCCAAAAACCTTTCGAATGTTTTTCTACCACATTTACTTCAGTATTTAAATTCTTTCGAGTTTCATACTTGAACTCTAATACTTCTTTTCAAAACCCTTGGTTTTCACTTCGTAACCTCTACTTCCACTTGTCTAATAAGACTATATTAAAGAGTGGTAAGTCTCTAAATTGTTTAAATTTAAATACACTTAAATCTGCTTGTTAAATTTTATATTTTCATTATTCTTTTATGTGAAAAACAAATAATATTTCATGTAGAAAAGAATAAAGTTTATAACCCTTGCATTTTTCTTATAAGAAATGTTTTTTATTATAATAATTTTAGAAAACATATTTTGAATTATATTATATATTTGAATTATTTTATTTAAATTTTTGTTAATATTTTGACATTCAATTTCAAACAATTATATATAAATTTTTTAACATCTGAGGTTAAATATTTTGATATTTTGTTAATACACAGACTATCATAAAACAATTTTTAACGGCTAATGTTGTTTCAAAAAGTACGAAATAACAGTTTAAAGACTTAAAACAATTATAATAAATTTATAGGAAAATTGAAAAATCTCTAAACTACTAAAAGGATTTTTTAAATAAAAAATACGAGATTATCAAGTGCGATAACCCCAGCTTTTAAAGAAAAAAAAAAACATTTCGTAATAAAACGTGTTACAGTAAAGAAAAATACTATCTCATTTTAGCAAAAAAAAGAAAAGAAAAATACGAACAACAAAAAGAATTCATAAAAATAGGTTTTAAAATATGTCAAATTTTAACACTTAACAAAATAAATTTCTAGAACATATTGGCGGACTGGAATTTATTCTGAGAAAAAAATGGAACAAATATTAAAAACATCTACGTTCGTAAGGACCTTGCTCGAAGACGATGTCGTCGTGTACTAGTTGTTCTTCTTCTTCTTCTTCCCTTCTCCTGGTGAATCCTCCGCCGAGAGCTTCCCGCAACGACATCCGTCGAAGCCTAAGGATGTCACTCAACAACGACAACACCAATTCAAACTTCACATCTTCATCGTTGCTCAATTCAGTTACAAAATTGCTGTGGGGCCAGTCTCTTCCGCCGGGGATCCTCGTCGCCACCGTGCGCACGGCCTGGAACTCTGCGTGGGGGCTCATGATGTCCCAGCTCGCTCCTTCCGACTCCTCCGGCGGATATTCGAGGCCCGCATCCAAATTCCGATTCCAGGGCTCTATCTCTCCGGGCAGCCTCCATCTGTACGTGGGCCTGGCGTGCCCGTGGGCCCACCGGACACTGATAGTGCGGGCCCTGAAGGGGCTGGAAGAGGCGGTGGGCGTGTCGGTTGTGTCGGCGGGGATGGACGGGTCATGGGAGTTCAAGGGGGTGGGCGGGGCTGATTCGGGTTCGATTGGGCCAAGTTTGGATAGGGCGAATGGGTGCAGAACGTTGAAGGAAGTTTATGGGCTCCGGAGAGGTGGGTATGATGGGAGATCGACGGTGCCCATGTTGTGGGATAAGGGTTCGAAGGAGGTTGTGTGTAACGAGAGCTACGATATTATTGAGTTGTTCAACTCCGGATTGAATAGTGTGGCAGGGAAGCCTGAGTTGGATCTCTCGCCCCCTGAATTGAAAGAACAGATTGAGGAATGGTATCGAATCATATATCCGAATGTGAATAACGGGGTTTATAGGTGAGTGAGAAATTTGGAAATGAGAATTGTTTGGTGAATGTTGAATTGAGAATTTTAGGATTTGGTTGCAGGTGTGGGTTTGCGCAGAGCCAAGAAGCGTATGATAGATCGGTGAATGAGTTGTTTTGTACATTGGACAAGTTGGAGGATCACTTGGCCAATTCCCGCTACTTGTGTGGAGATCAATTAACCCTTGTGGATGTATGTTTGTTTACCACTCTTATTCGCTTTGATCTTGCGTATAATGTTTTGTTTAAATGCACCAAGAAGAAGCTCTCTGAGTATGCCAATCTTCATGCCTACATGCGTGACATTTATCAGGTACATGCTCTTTCTAAACATTTTACATTTTGGTTGTGTAAGCTTGATTTTAATATCTCATCCTGCTGAATAACCGTTGACAGATTCCGAAGGTGGCAGCTACTTGCAATTTTACAGAAATTATGGATGGTTACTACAAAACCCTTTTTCCTCTGAACCCAGGGGGCATTAGACCGGTCATGCCTTCTACTTCTGACCACCAAATCCTTTGCATGCCTCATGGAAGGGAATCGCTGTCATCACCTACACCGGTATTTCTAAAATAGACATCACTGAATTAGTTAAACAAAACCAAAATCACCCATCTTTTTGTATCAGTTAAACTACATACATACATACATGTTTCTTTCCATTACTGCAACTGTATAGCACTTCCACAGAATCTTATGTTCTGCTCTTGCGATCAAGCTCCAAGAAATTAGTTTCTAATGCTTATATAAACCCTTCAGCTTATAGTTTCATCTCCAGTTTTCTATGTCACCGGACAAAGTCCAGGAAAAACCTCTGCTATTTTCTACTCTACCCGAATACAGTAAGAACATCCCACATATAACTTAAACCAATGACATCGTCAAAAAGATTAACCAGTATTAAACAATTAAAAACTTTAAAATCCTGGTTAATTTAATTAGGACAAAAAACTATCTTTCAAGTACACTAGCAATATTTTTCTCACCGATACAATGTCAAGTGTTAGGTGTGCAGTAACAAAATAGTATCAATATTAACTTCAAACAAAAAGCATACAATTCTAATAAATATTTCATAACATGAAATTCCAACGAAAGTACGTTAATATTAACAAGAGATATCAAGCCCCACACGCGCTGCAGCTATAAACTACATATAGCTGTTTTTTTTTTTTCGAACATCCATTTTGGTCTTTTCTGAGTTTGAACCCCTCACAATAAGTTTTCCGAAATAAATCCCAAAATGAACGACAACTCTTTCGTAGGACACATAGTTTTCAACCATCTATACAAAATGTCTACCATCCACTAACTAAAAAACAAAAGGAACCACTTGTAGTACAACTCGTCGAAGCGCGGTGAGACATCAAAATTGGTTCCACGGAGAAAAGACTTATCATCACCCGGAAATTGACGCAGATCTACTGGATCCTACATAAAAAAAATGAAATTCATTACCGACATTACAAGCAAAAAAAACAATGAAAGCTCGTATCCAACACAATTCAAATATTTAAATAAAGTCACATAAAGCTCCCCCACGCTCACTTGATAGTTTCTACCACTAACATGCATCCAAATGACTCGTTATTATTCCCACATTTAACATGTTTTACTTATCCACCATAACAAATACATGACCCCTCATACATGAGTTCTGCATAATGCTCGAATCAAACTATTGTTTAAAGTAAGTTGTTTTGAAATCAGCAATATAGTCCAGCATAAAGTTGCTCATACAAAAGTTGCATAAACAGAAAACTCAGATGAGAAATAGATTCATCTTAAAAAGATAGGTAGTCAAGTTCCTAACAAAATTATTGTTTTAACTTTTAATCACAATAATGGGCATTGAGCTCAATCTCAGACAGTTCGGGTATGTCAGGTATATCAAAAGCTCAAATCTATTCTAAAATCCCAGTTTGTTCATGTGATTCAATCAGTACCTGTACCACATCCATGCTAAGAATAACATTACAATATCCAAGTGATAAAATAAGACAAAGCAGAAAATAAGGTATGTGTACAGTAATGAAAGCCACTATTAAATGACCCCAATCAGATACAGATGCGCTGAAAGAAGAATAGCAACTATCCAATAGAAACCCAAACCAAAACAGAAGATGAGCCCATATTTTACAATTATCATTATAGGCTGGGCATGTGGCGCTGAAATATGAAATAGACTATACAAAAAAGAAATATTGCAACAAATTAGTGAGCATAAGATGGGAATTGTCAATGCAAAAGACCACATTTTTAGAGTTGGAAATTGAAAAGAAATTTGAAGATGGGTGACCGAATAGCTGCAGATTGAACTTACTGTTTGACCTCTTCATATGCCTGCAGAATTTACTGCCACAACTGCACTGGAATAGCTTGATAGGATGATCATGATCATCAAAGTCGATGCCATAATCCTGCAGTAACATATTAGCTTTTACAGAGAAAATTTGATTCCAAGATTAATTAAATGATTTTGCATGAAGTGAACTCCAGAAAATGAGAAGACACAAGTCAGTAAAAGTTTACAACCATTCTCAATGGACTGGCAACTACCCAATTAATTTAATAGCCATAAGCAACTACCAAATAATTTCTGCAATGAATAAATCAAATAATCTCGACTTAGATATCACTACTATCATGCTTCCTAGTCAAAAAAGGGCAATTAATATGCATCACGTAGAATTGAAGATGTTTATATTACACTAGCAAGCTTGCTCACCCATGTTAGCTCCTCAAGTGCTGCAATTTTTCTGGAAGTGAAAAAAGCAAACTGCAAATTTTAACAATAAATCATCAGTAAGAAAATTTTCAAAAGTCCACCATGGCAAAAAAAAGTTACTAAAAACTACAGATGGAACTAAAAGATTTTATAACTTCTCACATGGTAGTAATAATGACCAGGATCCTCAACTTCAACTGGGATCTCAACCAAGTTTGCATCAAAACATCTGGAAAAATGAAATATAGTTACTATAAACTTTCTAAATTTTCAATTTCCAAATAATTCCCCAAATGTCTGCTTAGACACTCTTTAATGAAAGTTGAAACTACAAGTATCAAACTATCTCCATACACAATCAACCATCTGAATCATTCCAATGGAAAACGGTTTAGTTTATTCCCATGCAATTGTTAAGTTCTCTAATTCTGATTGAGCTTTTTCTATAGCACATTTTATCTACACAGAAATATTTTACATTCATAACCGTTATTTGAAAAGAGTTTTCTCCTTGGATAATTAGGAGGGCATGTCTAACAAACAAAGTGAACTACATGCATCAAAGTGGAACTGAAGTTACTTATCTTGTTTATATAAATCATAAATAATTACCAAATTTGATAAATTTTACTGATAATGGTTTTATTTACTTCTTAGGTTGTAAGGTTGAAAGCCAACCACCCACGACAATAGTCTTATTATGCTCAGGTTGCATCTTCATTTAATGAAGTATCAGATTTAAAAAATGAATGTAAATATATTTGCCCATACAAATTATAAATCGAACTATATAAATGAATATTTATCTTTAGTTTTTGCCAACATTAATAAACAGCACGATCAAGTAATGTCAATAGAAATGTAGTATTAAGAAATTTTACTGAGAAAAAACTGACTTTTCCATAGACATGTTATAAAGGGGAAAGCTAATCTGCTTAAACATGGTTACCAAAGTTACAGCAGTAGGGTTTCAACATTTTGAGTCCCATAATTGGCTCAATATACTTTTTGTCCACTTGGCTATTCCTGAAACTTGGAGACAAATTTATAACAATAGGTGAGAAATTCAATACCTGTGATTGATAAACCTAGCAATGTTGCCAAACGAAGCTGAATCCAAACATAAAGCTTCTTTGTTCTTCATATATCCTGAATCCCAATTTGCATCCAGTAGTACTGGGTATGTATGTTTCCCTTTTCCAGTGCATTTCATGTTCCTCTCGTGCAACTCTTTAATGGATAAAATTTCTCCAACAAACTCACATACAAATGCACCTTTAGGCAGGTCCTCTAAGGTACGAAGACCCCATCCTTTACCTTCTGAAGTGAAAAACACCTATGTTCCAGAGATTTATTAGACAGAACAATTTCACAACACCTAATATACATATAAATTAAGAAAATAAATTGTTCATCAACATGGGAGAAAAAACCATTTGTTTACAAGTGAAAAGATTACTTAAACACCGACCTGCAATTTGCAAGTTATTCCTCGCTGGATAATCCGATTTCCACACTGTTTTCCACAGCCACATTTGCTCCAGCATTCTTTAATAAACTTCCTCTTTAAGTGTCCTTTACAAGGTTCTAAACCACCATCATTCTTAGATCTTTCAAGTGGGCAAATTTTACAATAAAAGAAATGGTTTTGTGGATTGCGACTAATGGTAATGCACTCTTCCAAAAATTGTTCCTTCAGTAGGCCTTGAGAACTATAAGCAAATTCACCACCAGTTTTATTTGCACAAGCACAAGGTGTGGACAAGACACAATTGCCCATACAAGTTGAACAACAGTCCTCACTGCCAATACGTGATAGAGAAATGTTAACATAAGCATCTTGGAACACAAGGTTCCGGGGTATGTAGTTAAAGGATGATGGGAAATCATTAGTATAATCATTCAACCAAGAAATTTCAACATTTTCTTCTCCTTTTGTAAGGTCATTAACATCATATAAAGACCTTATATCATCAGCTGTCAGCTGATGCTGTGGAACAATCACTAAACTATGTGAATTTGGAGACATAGAATCTTCCAGCTCCTTCTTTACATTACATTGTGAAAAATCATTTGTTGTTTGGTCCTTCATGGAAACCAAGACAGCATCATTCAGACCATTCAGGTCAGCATGAGGAAGGAAACTTCGGGGAGAAGCCAATGCAGCAGAAGGATTAACATTGATGGATCCATTTGAAACATGAGAATGGATGTCCAAATCTTTGTTTCTTTCCACACTCAGTGTGCCAGGTTCTTGTGATTCCTTCGACACATCAACATTGGATGTCACTAAAGAACCTTCTTCTGGATCATTATTAGAATTGTTTCTGAATTCCAACATGCAATCGCATACATCCCTCAAAAGTTTCATGACAGAGAAATTTGGGTCAGCAATTTTATATGATCGCAAACATTTCTCCTCCATCATTTCTATAAGTTCATCTTGACTAGGCATGTGAAAATTTGATCCCCAAAGTGCTGAGCTGCAGCTCAAAGAAAGTTTTACCTCTCCAAGAGTTGATGAGGCTATCTCTACATTACAAGTGGCTTCTTCATTTGAGGTAGGAAGAACATCTTCATCACTGACTCTTTTTCTGCGTGCTGGTGATGCCACAGTATCATCATGGCTGACATGCTTTCCAGCTACACCGTTCTTGAATGATGAGTCCCTTGCGCTTGATGGTTCTGAGAGGAAGAACAACAATTAAACAACCTCTTCACATAATGAATGTTAATTGACAACATTATAACTAAAAAATGGCAACATAATAATTAAAAAAAAATGAGACAAAAATAACTCTGGTTATGTATGTGTACACAGAAAACAGATCTAGAAGCACATAAATCAGCAAATACTTCGATATTATTTATGCCAATTAGAGCATGTATAAAGTGGGCAGTGGCTAACTTCTATCAGTTGAATTGAAAACAAATGTAATGCAAATCGCAATTTGTTAGACCTCTTACACGTAAACATTAAAAGAGGAGAAACCAGAAATAACGTTCTGCAGTAAATAGGACAATTATTATAGCAGTTGTTGACAGTTTTGTAACCATTTTAGCACAGTTCATGTTTTATTAGGGGGAATTAGGGGGCAAGCATTACTGCCTTCAGGCAGTTCCGAGTGAGAGCATAAAATAGATAAGGGTAGGAGGAAAAAAGGAGATCAGAGGTAATCTGAGAAAGGGAGAGACCGAGCTCTCAATAACTTGGAGGGTGTAGTGTTTATAGCATTAAAGTGTTGTACTATTTCAGTGTGCTATGCAAGTTGGTGTTTTAGTACCAGTTTCTTGTGAAAATAATTCACCACTTATTTCTGTACCATTGGTTTCTGTCACAATTCTGCAAACACCAAATCATATTTGCAAACTCTCTTCTATATTCTTGTGAGGGATGGTAGCACTAAATATTTTTCCAGTACACTTACGTAAGAAAACAACTCTCTAATACACAATACTACCAAGCAAATACTGCACCATGTTTGGTTGCAGTTTGCAAACCCCAAACCTTGAGATTTGGTGAGTGCAGACACAGTTTAAACCACAACTAACATGATTGGCAAACCATGGTTATATGTGTTTCAAATGTTTTAGGGCTGAATGCAAGTGAGAAAGAATTTGCTTGTCAGACGAGTAAAGCCATGTTTTGCAAACTATAACCAAACATTGCAGTTGCAAAAAATGTCATGCCACTAAACACAGAAGAACAAAAAATCAATGAGGGATGAATCTATCCAATACCAGGAGGAATCACTGCAATGGGCATTGCATAATCAGGCACTTCATCAATAGGCTCGTCCTTGGGTATGATAAGTGCCTGAGTACGAGGTATTATGTTGTTTGGCATCAGAAGCTTCCCCGCTTCAACTGTTCGTTCTTTAGATGGTGTGGATGGGGACGATCTTCCAGAAGTAAGTTTTCTTCCTCTTTGCAAAACTTGGGCTGATGCAGGTTGCTTTCCCTTATCAACAATGTCATCTGGTGGTCTAAGTAACGGTGCTTCAATCCTTGGATTCCCATCAGATGACTCTGGCTTGTTTTGAGGTTTCTTCCCAGAAGAACCCTGGTGTAATGCATTATCTTCTAATTTTGGCCTTTTTGAAGGAGGGCTGGTGGAAATGTTAGTCAGAGGATGCAAAGGCTGACTGTCCTGGCCTCTTAATCGGAGCCTTTTTAAAGGTTGGGCTCTTTCATTATGCATCTGAGCCTCTTCACACTCTGTCTCCTCTTCCTGGTTGTTTGAAAAGGAAGACAAAGAATGATGAGTGTCATGTACATCGTCAGACTGGACTTTCTTTTTTTTCACTTCGGGCACCTGTTTAATAAAATCCAACCTGAAAGTAAGCATGCAGTAGAAACAGAACATGCATGCACATGCATTTGAGAGACAACACATAAAGTGGGAAACACACCATAGTATCGTCCTCCTCAAATATAGCATCTACTAGAACTCTATAGTTCTCTGCCTCTATAAGTTCCCAGTTTTTGTCAAACACTTTGAGGAGTTTCTTTAACGCTGATTTCACTTTCGACTCATCAATTCCAAGACTTCCCATTGCACGATAGGCCGCTACCACTTTTTTATTGGGTGCCATTTGTAATCAGCTAGCAATTACTTTTACCACTGGTTCCCAAAATGTAGAACACCCCTAAATTTCAAAGATTTCTGAAAAGAGAAATACAACCACACAATTTATGAGAAATGAGCTATTTGATCAAAACATTCTTTTGGCAGTGACACCGAAAGAAAAAGCTTGGATAACACTTAAATATTTGTTATTCAGCTTTTCAATAATTAAAAACAAAGTAGGTACATTAGCAAAAATCCAGACAACAATTAATAAAAGAAATTAAATGACAAGAAAACTGCCTATCCTGACATAGAAATACAATATTCCACACCATCAATATTTTTTCTCATAAGAAAGCCCACAGTATGTAGTAGAATATGAACATTTCTAGGTCCCTGTGCTTACAATAAAATACCCAAGGAATCCATAAGTCAAGTGAATTTTTCAACTTCCCCATCTCCATAAAGTTTCAACTCTAGACATGAAGTTCATAGAGAGAGAAACAATGAAGATGATTCGTGCTCCTCAGGCAAAATGAGGGGAGAAAAAAGGACATAAGGACACAAACTTAAGTGCAATAAGATGAGGAGTGAAAGAACACAGTAACGCAGTGAAAACCTGAGTTAAATTTTGGAAAACCACCATGTACATTACACATGCCATTACACGAAAACCCTAACTAAAACCTCCCATTGAACATGCAACAGAGTATTTGAACACAGCAGATGTTGATGATCTTGCAAGCCGAAACTTAAACGCTTACTCCAACAATCAAACATGAAAGCGACACAAAACCGTTTGTAAACAGAAACAAAAAAAAAATCACCGAAAAAAACAAAGGGAGAAAGATGGTGAAAAGGAAATTTGAAGAATAAAACTTAACTGAGAGAGGAAAAGAAAATCATAACCTCTTCCAGTGACGAGAATGAGAGTATGAGTCGTAAGTGTGAAAACTGAAGGAATGAGAGAAGGTGAAGAAACAACAAAAGTGGGGAAAATGAATTGGGGATTAGAGAAGAGATATTAAAAAATGGAAGGTGAAAGGTTAGTTATGCATTTGCGAGAGATGATCATAATATTTTGATTTTTGTGAGGAAGAGGAAAAGAAAGAGGGTTCCTCAGTCTCTCTCACCATTCCTTAATCTTTTATTCTTTCTCGGTATTTTTGTTATACGAATATCTTAGGTTTAAAATTCTTTTATTCTAATATTTGAGGATTTATTTTACGTGATACTTCAGATTGAATTTTTTTTTTTCAAACCGTTTATATTTTATTTAAAAGAGCTAATATGTATCTTCTAAAAAATTGGTTTTGGCATTATTAAATAGACTTTCTTGCAATTTTTTTTAGTTAAAATACATATTTGGTCTCTATTTTCATCAAATTTTTTTAAATAAGTCTTAATTTTGGTTTTGTATTCAAATAGATCATAATTTTCGTCAATTTTGTTCAATTTGGTTCTTTTTTGCTAACACCGTTTAAATCATTAACGATTATGAATCGTAACTATCACGTGTTACTTCGTGAGTACGTGTCAATCCAGTAGCGTGCCACGTGTCACTTCATGATTTTTTTAAAATTTTTTTAAATGTCCACGTGTCAAAGTCAATGTTCTATATTCAATTTGATCCCTATATTTGTTATTTTTATTCAATTTAGTCCCAATTTTTGTTAACATTAATCAATTTAGTCCCTATCGAAGATGTGACCAAATTTAATTTTTATATAAAAGTTATCATAATGTGAATTTTAATATATTATATAAAAATATTTAATAAAAATGTGAATTTTAATATAAAAATTAAATTTGGTTTCAATTTAGAGAGGAAAAATTGGTTTATGTTAACAAAAATTAGAACTAAAGTGAACAAAAATAACAAATATAGGGATCAAATTAGAAAATTGACTTTGACATGTGGCACGCTACTGGGTTAACACATGGACATTTAAATTTTTTTTAAAAAAATAAAACAAATTCAAAAAATTCAAAAAAATTTTTAAAAATTTTAAAAAAAACTATGAAGTGACATGTGGTACGCTACTGGATTGACACGTGTATATTTAAAAAAATTCAAAAAAAATCAAAAAGAAATTAAAAAAAAAACCACGAGGTGACACGTGACGGTCACTATTTATGGTCGTTAATGATTTAAACAGTGTTAGGAAAAAGATTCAATTGAACAAAATTGACAAAAATTAGGACCTATTTAAACATAAAACCAAAATTAGAACTTATTCTAAAAAACTTGACGAAAATTGGAAAAAAAAAATATTTTAACCTTTTTTTTTCTATTTCTATTTACTGTTTGTGTTTTAGCTAACGTGATCTTTCTAAACTGGGATAACAATAATTTAATGAAAATAATTAGATTAATTTTTTCCATAAAATAAATACAGAATTAATGATAAAAAATTTAGAAAATCATATTCAATAAACTTTTCAAATATTTGAAAAAAAAAACATTGCAAGAGTAAAAATATATATATAGAAAAAAATTATGCAGCCTTCAGTAAAAATATATAAGACTACTTTTTTATAAACAGATCTCTTATTTACAAAATTCAGTTTCATCGTTTAATTCTTAAAAAGTATTAATGTAAGTTCTTCATTTTTTAAATTTGTATTAACTTCATGATTTTATAGTTTTACGTAGGTAGTTTAATAAAATAGTTTACATCCAAAGTTAGAAAAGAAGTTTAAAACTATATTTTAAATTTGTGAGATATACGGTTGATTAAAATCTATATATTTGTATTATTGATTAGTATACTTATGTAAATAAAAATAGGCTTTATAAAATCTAATAAATGAGATTTTTTTAACTTATCTTTTTTTTTTTAAACTCACACATTGGAAAACATCATCTTAATAAAGTTTCTAATCACTGGTTATTCGTGTTCTTAAATCATGAAAGTTAGTTTAATAAGTTTAAACGTATTACTTCTTAAATCATGAAAGTTAGTTTAATAAGTTTAAACGTATCACGATCGAAAATATACAAAAAAAAAAATGTGATATTATAAAAAATACATTACATATTTCTTATATAATAAAATAAGATTTATATTATTTCACTTATATTTTCGGTTTTTAACAATGGAGAATTTAACTTGTTTTAAAACGATGTAAAATTTTTCATATTTTATCATATATGATAACAAACACTTAGATAGTTTTAAGTTGGAAGACAAATTCTCAAAAATCTTTTTAAAGATCTATTTGCAAATTTTTTTTCCTTTTTCATTAATATAAAATAATAATATATCATTAAAAAATTTATAAAATAATAATACATCATTACGAGAATTTATGTAATGATAGACAAAATATATATGTCGATAAAACATAATTTATCAACAGATTTTATTAACTTAATTATTAAAGAATTTTTTTTTCATTAATAGGTAATCTAAAATTGTTAGAATTTATAGATTTCTTTCAGTAAATTTTGTTAATAGAATAATATTAAATTTTTCACTTGAAACTTTAATTATTTTGTGACATAATATATTATTTAAAAATTTATAAATAAATTTATTGACAGTTCAATTTCTAAAATTCGTCAGCAAATACTAAAAAATTTACACATAGTCATGTTTCAGAAGCACAACTTCAAAATAAGAAAAAAAAATCTTTCTAAACACTACTTTATATTAACTAAGAAGAAGTCATGTTTTAAAATTATCACTTTTATCTTTTATTTTTTTCTTTAGTTTAAATACCTATTTTGTTCTTATTTTTGTAGTATTTGTTGTAGATGGTCCTATTTTCTTTTTGAATTTTTAAAATGGTATTTATTTTTGTAATTTGTGTTTAATTTGATCTCTTGTGTAACTTTGTTTAAATGAGTAACGAAACGCTGTATATGTAACACTGTTAGTATTACATTTAATTGTAATTTATTACGTGTACGGTGAAACTATTTTATTATCTTTTCTAACTTTGGATGTAAACTATTTTATTAAAGACACTGTTTGTAACTTTTTTATATCTTTTATTTAAAAAAAAAATAGTGTTCCCCGTGTACAACTTTGTTAATTTTTTTATTAGTTTTCACACTTCCTATTATCTTTTCTTTCCTGTTTCAATTTTGTTAATTTTTTTTATATTTATAAATTTTGATATCAACATGTTCTTTTATTGCTTTTTAATAGTTCGGTTAATAAATCTTTTAAAAAAATTGATTTTTAAATTTTTATATAGTTAACTTTTTTAATTTGACATATTTCTTAAATTATTATATAAAATAATTTGAATATTAAAATTATAAATATAAGTTTCATTTATTAAAAAGTATATGTATGTGAATATTTTAGAAATAAATTATTTTAATATTTAAAATTATTTAAATAATAAAATTATTAAATTATTTCAAAACAAAATTATTTTTATCAAAAAGAAATAAATTCAGAAATAAGAATTATTAATATAATAAAGAATTACGTGAAGAAAAATAAGATAAACCGAGCTTAAAGGTTTATAGTAAATAAAACAAAACAAAAAACTCGTATATATCAAGCTTTTTAAATATTTCTAAAATTAAATTCCTGTATAAATTTTAAAAAATAACTATTTTATCTACGTAAATTAAAATACTTCTAAAATAAAAATTTTACTATGTACATAACTAAATTTTTTAATACAGTTTTAATTTACCCTTAACATTATTTTAACAATCATAGTATGATTTAAACTTAATCAAAATTTGAATTTTACAATATTGTAAAAATATATTTCTGGTTTATTTTTCTATTTAGTATCTTATTTATTTAATATTTTATTCAATATATATTTTATTTATTTTTATATAATTAATTGAGTTTTGTGTATGTAATAGAAAATAAAATCGATCTAAAAAAATAGATTTATTCAACAACTGACTGGTAGTATGCTACAAAACCCTCTTTTTTTCATTTTTCTGAATTTGTACAAACTTGTCGTGTTACTCAATATAATGCTTTTTAAATATGGTGAATTCCAGTATGTATTTTTGAATAGAAAAATAGTTTTGCTAACACATAATAGGAAGAAATAGGCATGTCATTTAATATTGGACATGATTATATTTAAAATAAAAATAAAAATTTATTTAATACTTTGTATTAAGATATTACTTGTGTAGCACACTTACATGGTTTAACTCCTTCATTTCTTTAACTGTTTGGTATAAAATTGTAACGTCTATCTATATTAGTTGGCTTTGTTTAACTCAACGTCATTTGCTTATATTTTTATAATTTTTTTTCTTTCTCCGTTCAATTAAAAATTAATATAATAACAAAAACCTTTAAGTTAATTAATAATTATCTTCGACTAAACTCATAAAATTGACAGTATGCGATCGGAATCAGTGGCAAGCTGGAACACGGTCTTTGTGTGACTCTGAAATTATTAATGTTGTAAGTTCAGTCAATGCATTCAACAGTTATTTTCTTCACACGCTCCAGTCAAAATTTTCATGCAATTACATTCAATAGCTTCAAACAGAATAAACCACTTCCAGTTACTGTCACTGTTTAATCAACCTCTGATTCATCTCTTCAACCTTCAGCCTTGTGACTTGTCAGATACAGAAACCCACACAGCAAAAATATAAAAGAAAAAAACTTGACTTTGTTTAATCCCTCAAATGGGCATGATCAGAAAAAGTTGCTACTCTCTACCCTTTGTTTTTTTCTGTACTGTTTTCTGGTTTCTTCATCTTCTTCCCGTGTCAGATGCAGATAACACAGGCTTGATTTTCAAGGGCTGTGCAGAGCAGAAACTAGAGGACCCATCTGGGATATACTCACAGAACCTGAAATCCCTTTTGGATTTGTTGGTGTCACAATCTGGAAAAAAGGCATTCTTCACGACAACCTCTGGAGAAGGCCAGAGTGTGATGAGGGGTCTATACCAATGCCGAGGGGACCTCTCAGACACCGATTGCTACAACTGTGTTAGCAAGATTCCTGACATGCTTGAAAACTTGTGTGGCAAGGTGGTAGCTTCGCGTGTTCAGCTTATTGGATGCTACCTGAGGTATGAAATTGTTGGGTTCAAGCAGGTGCCTGAGACTCAACTGCTTTACAAGGTATGTGGGTCCAAGAAAGATAGTTATGATGATGGGTTTGAGGAGAGAAGGGACTCTGCATTTGGTATGGTGGAAAGTGGTGTGAAAAATGGTGGAGATTTGTTTTACACAGGGAGCTATCAGTCTCTGTATGTGTTGGGGCAGTGTGAGGGTGATTTGGGCAAAGATGATTGTGGGGATTGTGTGAAGAGTGCTGAGGATCAAGCCAAGGCAGAGTGTGGTGACTCTATTTCTGCACAGATTTATCTGCACAAATGTTTCATTAGCTACAGCTTTTATCCTAATAGAGGAGGTTCATCTTCTGCAGGTACAGTAACAGAAAAGTATATCTTCTTTTCCTACTTAGTATAAGTGAGATTACCAGTCTTGCTTTCTTGGCTGAATCACAATGAGTTCAGAAGGATTTTAGCAAAGTAGTATACATGTTTCTCTTTATCTGGTGAAAAAAGTGCAATGTGTAATATTATTTGTTTTTGTGAATTGATACAAGTTCTTCTTAGTAAGAGGATGAGGTGTCTTTTTGCTTAAGTTTTGCACTTAATGGTTGTTGCTGTGTCCATTTCTCAAAACTCTAATAATAACAAACCTTGTGTTATGTGTTTGATTGGATCAGGATCAGATACACAGAAGACTGTAGCTCTTGCAGTTGGAGGGTTTGCAGCTTTGGGTTTCTTAATTGCTTGTTTCTTATTTCTGAAGTCAATGCTGAAGAGAAAAGGTGAAAAGTATTGAATATTGAACTATATATATATATATATATATATATATATATATATATATATATATATCATATATAACTAGGTGGTTCATATAGAGTTTCTTTACATTGAAGCATATAACTCCTATATGAATATACTTGAAGACTCTGTAGAGTTAGGAATGGAATGTGGTAAAATAAACCATAATTATCACAATGCATTTTTGGTTTTGTATAGTTGATGTGCTTTTGAGATGGTTGAATCATATGCAGCATGAATTTAGAAAGTAAAATGTGGGACACTTGTTCTCGGGTGGTGATGGAACCTTCTCAGAATTAAAGATTTTAAATTCGAATGTGATAGAATGTTTAACTCTAATTCCTGATCACATCTTGACAGTCATATTTTTAGAAACAATTAATTGCATGTGTAAATGACCGATTGAAGTGATAATGTATGAGTGCACAAATTTTTAAGCATAACTCGGGAAATATAGATAGAATACTTTATCTAGGAGCTTATAGTGTAGTTCTTTTATTGCTGCATAATTGCACTTTTGTTCTTACTTATCTTAAAAAGTCGTAATCAATCTTGCATTTGGGACCATTTCACCTTTTGCTTTTCCTTTTGTCCTCCCAAACTGTAACACCCCTACGTATTCTTTCTTATATCAATAATAATATTTTTTGACCACCATAACTTTTTCATTAACCTCCATGTCATGAACTTTCATGGTTTATAGAGAAAGTTTAAAATACTTAACTTTTATACAATTTAAAATGTATTTTTAAATTTTAAAATATTATGAATTAGTATTTCTAAATTATATAATTCAAAAATATATTTTATTTCACACAACATAAATTTTTTTACTTTATTAGAAAGGTGTTGATAAAAAGTATGGAATGTTAGAAGGAAACTATGGCATGTGGGTTATGATTAAGAATTGTGAATTAGATTAAACGGATGAATTTTCAAATGAGACACTTTGTTGAGTTTATCTTGCGTTGAGTTGAGCAAGGTCTATTTTATATTGAGTAGCATTTCAAATTAGACACTTTGTTGAGTTTATCTTGCGCTGAGTCGAGTTAAGCAAGGTATGTTTTATATTAAGTAGAATTAGGCATAGTCTTTAGCATAGTTAAGTCAGGTCGATGTTGGATTGAGTCAAATTGAACTCATATCAAGTTCATATCATACCATATTACTTCAATTTAATACAAGATCAACTAGGAACAACCATCGCTTTCCCTATTGGACATTGTTAGGAACAACCACTGGGAACAACTATTGCTTTTTCGAGGTCCGATAGCATGGTTAGGAACGATGACCGCGTTTCTGAGGTATTGTCTATTTTGGAACGAGGAATTCTATCATGGTTTTGTTCTTTAAAGGCACCTCGGAGGGTGGAGGGAGAAAAGAGTATTTAAACTGTGTTTGATATCGAAGTGAGACTTATTGAATGTATTGGAACATATGCAAATAGTAAAAATTATTAAATAAAAACTAATTTATAATTAATGTAAAATATTTGAAGATGAATTTACAATTTAAAATATTTAAAATATTTAAAAATTAAATAAAGTTTTCTTATAATACCAAATCCACTTTTTGACATAATTTTTAAGTCCATTAATTTAATAAAACAACAATAAAAGAATATATTTAGAGTGGATTGATTAACTCATTAGTAGTTTGTAATGCTTAAGAAAAAGTAGAGGTAGAAGCGAAACATTGTTATGACATAGGAAGCCATGGTTCTCCCAAAATTTTTGGAATTTATCTATTAGGTATATATTTATATATATTTTTAAAATATATTTATATATTATTTATATTAAGTTTATATTATGAAAATTTATAATAAAAATTAAAATAAAGATAAAATAAAAAATTTAATGGAGATATTGATTTATAAAAGAGATTAAAGTTTTTTTTATGGTTATAAGATTTTTTCACCATTTAAATAATCATGACAATGTATGAGGAGAAAGAGATAAAAAGAGATAGATTGAGAAACAGAGGTTGTGGATAGAGATGACAAATAAACCCGTCCTCATGGGTATTGCCCGAACCCGTCCCCGTTTTGACGGAGAATCCCCGCATTGACTGGGTATGGGTATGGGGATTCCCCGACTTTTTCAATTGGGTATGGGTATGGGTATGGGGATTCTCCGACTTTTTTAATTGGGGATGGGGATGGGGATGGATATGGGGATGTACATATCTCCACCATAATACCCATCCCCGCCATATCTTCGTTTCAGTTTAAATTATTATAATTAATTAAGTAACCACACATATATATATATATATATATATATATATATATATATATATATATATATATATATATATACATACTTTCTATTTTTTATTTTTTCTAATTGTTTGGTTTGTCATGAAACTCATTTGCATCTCCAATATATTTTTTATCTTATCATAAACTTTATGTAATTATATTAAAATGATGTATGTAAATTTAAAAAAATTTATGTCTCACATTTGAATATTTCTATTATGTTTTAATATTTTTATTTATTGTATATTTTCCTTTCACATGAGAATGTTTAATACTCTCAATTTAAATGTTTAATAGCATAAACCTTTAACTTACTAGGTAATATAAAAAAAAATTCTTTACTTATTATTATTATTATTATTATTAATTTTTGTTTCATTTGAAGAACTTTTTTGTTTCGTTAAAACAATTCTCTATTTCTATTGAGTATATATGTTGATAAATTTTTATTAGATCTCTAAGGTATTTTTTATCTTATCATACCCTTAATTTTACATTGTTTTCCTTTGTGCGATTTCTTTCAATAGTCTCTCAAATTGTTTCAAAGACACACATTTTTTAATTTTATAATATTTTTATTTGTTGTTTATTTTCATCCTGTAAAATATTATTTCGATATATTTTATTTAATTATTTTTTATTTTATAACTTATTATCAATCATACTGTAATTTTTTCACTATAATTGTATAAATAACTTTTATTTACTACAATATAAAAATTTAATGTAATTGTCATGAATATTTTTTTTATCACCATCCAACATATAATGGAGTTTAAAAGATACAATATTTATGTCAAAATTTTATTATTATGTTTATTATTTGTTCTTTGTGTCATTTTGATCAAGTGATGTATTAACACTTTAATTAGTGTATAAAGAAGAGATTCATTAGAATTTAAAAAATTGAAGTAAAAAAACATTTAAAATTTATTTTAATTTGAATATTTATTTTACTTTTATATTTTTAAAAAATATTTTTGAATTTTATCAACTAGGTTTCATTAATGTTTGCAAATTGGTATTCTAATCTAAAATGTAAATAATTATAATTTATTTCAAAGTATTTGATATCGAAATTGAATATTTGATAATATTATGTTTCCTTTACCGTAATTTTTTATTATTTTATAAAAATTAATTAAAATTTATGTTGAAGTAGTAAGGAAATGGGTACGGGTATGGGTACGAGATTATACCCGTTACCCAGTGGAAATGGGGATGAGATAAACCTTTGATACCCGTTGGGTTTGGGTATTGGGATGAAGATGAATTTTTTTTACAGGAATGGGTATAGGATAGTGAAATTCGTCTCCGTCCCGCCCCGTTGCCATCCCTAGTTTTGGAACACATAGATTGAGATTGAAGTATACATTCTCCCATGATCTCTCACAAATCAAGGTTAATATCTTATTATGATTTATGTATGTTAGATTTATGGTTCTTCTTAGTATGTTTCTCCCAAACTAGTATAAACCCTAATTATGATTTTATGAATTATTTTATGAAATTGGTATGAACCCTAATTATAATTTTTTTCAAATTAGTACAACCCTTAATTATGAAATGTGTTTTGTGTTTTCCACTGTCTATGGTAAATTTTTTAAAAGTTTTGAATTTATGCAGTGTTGCTTATTTAATTAAAGTGGTATGAGTTTTGTTATGTTTTGTAATGTGATAATTGTGATTTGTGAAGATAAATTTTATCTTTTTCTAAAGAGGTGAGAGATGATAAATTTATATTAGAAAAAATATGATAAAGAGTAAAATAATTGATTATTCTTTTAAAGAGGAAGATTTGTGATAAAAATGAAAAAAAATAACTAAACTTGAGATATGAGAACCAAGAATTCAAAACAATAAAAAATAAATCTCTAAATGTCCTAGAGCTACATATAATGAATTTAAAAATTCATTAGAACGCGATCTAGGAAAAACGTCATCAAATATGATAATACCTACCAAATCAAATTGATGAGGTACGAATGACTTATCTAGAATGATATTTGTGATATGGTATCATGATATAACAGTGAATGATAATCATATATTTTTGGATTCTACTATTATATGTACTTATTTTAAGTAAAAGAAATGAAGAGAGAAAATAGAAAATTTTTTTTAACTTAAAAATAATTATATTTAAAAAATATAATTTGGCACACCTACATATTTTGTACAAATTTTGCTATTGAAGGGACGCATGATTTGGTTTCGATTTCTAAAAAGTACATTCGAAAAGAAACAAAATAAAGTATATTCTTTATAGATGATTTTTATTTTCTATCATGTAAATAAATCACACCTCATGTTTACAATTTACTTTCATCAACTTAATAAATATTTACTTCAGATAATAACTCTCCAACTAGAGGTGAGATGATCACACCTCAATTAAAGATGTTACATCGAGGTTGAGGTTGAATAAAAAAAGTAGTAAAAAAAATATAAAAATCATAAATTTAATAGATGAAAAGATGTGAAGAGAATTTATAAATAGAATTTAAAAATTTATAATTTTAAGTAATAAAATTTCATTTTTCTTTAAATTCTCTTCCCAAACACCATAATTTATTTTAGGTTTAATAATGTTTTTAGTCCTCATTTTCGAGTCAAAATCTCAAAATAGTATCCAAATTTTTAAAAGTCTCAAATTGGTCCCCTTTTTTGTTAAAACGTCTCAAGTTTACCCTTTCTGTTAAATCTGGCTAGACGGCGTTAAATGGGGTGCCACTTGTCAGTTCCTTGATTTTTTGATTTTTTTTTTGATTTTTGATTTTTTTTTTTAAAAATTGCCATGTGTCAAGCTGTCATCGTGCCACGTGGCAGTGACAAAGTTATGTGGCAGTGACAATGACACATGTCAGTATTATGCCCGATGTCATTTTCTTAGTCTCAATTTGGTCCCTTTATTTTAATTTTTGTCTCAATTTACTCCCAATTTTTGTAAAAATTAACAATTTTGTCCCTTTCCAAATTGAAATCAAATTTAATTTGTATATAAATATACACAAATATTTCTATCAAAATTGATATTTCAAGTAAATATTTTTAACCAAATTAAGTTCATTTAATTAATATTTTACATTGAACTTTATTTAATATTGTTTTAAAGTTGTTAATAGAAAATAATGTTAATAGAAAAAAAATTCATAAATTAACTAGTTCGTGTAACAATAAAAAACATATAAATTTAAAATTTGAAAACAATTTTAAGTAAAGTTAAATGTGAAACACAATTTTAAATAAACTTAGATATGTTAAAAATATATAACAAATATACCAATTTGAATAAAAATATCAAATTTAATAAAAATATTTGTATAACATTTATAAAAAATTAATTTTTGTTTTAATTTGGAGAGGGATGAAATTGATTTTTTTTTACAAAAGTAGAGACTAAATTGAGACAAAAATTAGAATATGGGGACCAAATTGAGACTAAGGAAATGACACTTGGCATCATACTGACACGTGTCATTGTCACGGTTACATCACTCTATCACTGTCACGTGGCACGATGACAACTTGACACGTGGCAATTTTTTTAATTTTTTTTTAAAAATTCAAAAAAAAATGAAAAAATTCAAAAAATCAAGGAACTGACATGTGATATCCCATTTAATGCCGTCTAGCTAGACTTAACAGAAAGGGTAAACTTGAGACATTTTAACAAAAAAAGGGACCAATTTATAATTAAACCTTTATTTTATTTATACAAATAATTACTTTTCTAAAAATTCTAAAAATAGAGTTATCTTTTCTTTTCTTAATCATGATTACAGTGAAATGTTTAAACCGGTATCGCTTTCCCTTGAGTTAAGATTTCCAATTAGAATGTAATGCAATGCATATCTTATTTCTTCATTTCACAGGCATCGTCTTAACCAAATACACATATGTGGCTTTAAAATAACTCATTTTTTCAAAAATAAATTATTTTATTTTTTAACTTTTAAAAAAATCATATTTTAGAGAGTGGGAGTGAGAGAAATCGTGACACTGTACGAAAAAAGTTGCAAACAAATAGACATGGTGCACGGGTGCTGATAAACTAATAAGTTTAAGTTAATGCTATTCCATTACATGAGTGGAGAAATCAAGTTGGTCTTTCAGAGAACGATAATTGTGATGACACAATTTAGGGATGCGAAGAGTTAAATATGATTTTGATCTCTTGATTTTTAGTGAAAATTTGAATTAGTTTATTTTTGAACCTTTAAATTAATTTAGTCTCACATCTTTAGAAGTAATTGAATTTAGTCTTTTTATATCCAAATTTTGTTAAGTTTATTTGACGTATTTGAAACGTCAAATAAGTCTAATAACATAATCTATTTAAAATGACTAAATTTCATATTTTTAAAGTTGAAAGACTAAATTAAGTCAAAGTTTCAACGAAAGACTAATTTCAATTTTTACTAAAATTAAGAACCAAAAACATATTTAACTCCAAAATAAATGCATAAAATTTTTGAAGGTACTAAATACATAAAACACATTAAAATCATAATATATATATATATATATATATATATATATATATATATATATATATATATATATTAATACTCTAAGTTCTATCACTGAAGGAGGATGCACAAGACTTCTTCATTTTCTCATATTCCAAAACATATATGAACCAACATGAATAAACCCAAGAAAAAAAAATGAAATCTTAGTTGCAAGTTTTTTGCTTGAAAGACTTTTCTTTGACTTTCAAGAACATTTAAATCTTTTATCTGTCTACCATTTCAGTCATCTAAACAAGACCTAAGAAAAAAATGGAAAAATACGTACCATTTTGGCATTCAAGAACTCATAAATCTTTGATCTTGTCTAGTATTTCATTCATCTAAACAAAACCAAAGTTAAAAATAAACATGAATATATTCGATGAGAAAGAAGAAAACAATCGATAGTTGAGTAAATATCAAAACTTTGATCACAAAAGAAAAAATAAAAAAATACATACCATAGTGATTCTTGAACAAAAAGTTTTATGCTTTAGACTCTTATGTGTGTGACCTTCGAGAACTCTTCAATCTTTGATCTTATCCAAGAGTTCATTGATCTCAAAGAGAATAAAGTTAAGATCAAAACATAAACGAAATTGGTATTTAAAAACTTTGTTAGGTCAAAAAGAAGAAAGTTCTTTAAAAATTGAAACTTTGTCAAGAATAAAAAAAAAAAATGGATAAATGCATACCATTGTGATTGTTGAAGACGTCTTAAAGAATGCTAAGAAAGAAGATAGTACCAAAAAAAATTCAAACTTTGTTAGTAAACTTTGAATAAGAGAATATAAAAAAATTATACAATTTCTTGGGAAAAAAGAAAAGTAAATTTTTTTGTTTCAAAAGAACTCAAACAAGTATAATAAAATAGACCGACAACGAGCAAATATAAATTTAAGGTAGTTAAAAATCAATTGAGATCTTTTTTTGGCTTAAATATACATTTGGTCCTTATTTTCATTTTTTATTATTCAATTTGGTCATCATCTAAGTGTTGTGTTCAATTAGGTCCTTGTTTTCGTCAAATTTTGGTCAATTTGGTCCTTTTTACTAATGGTGTTTAAATAGCTAACGTTTTTGAACAATACATGTTACTTGTCACCTCCGAGTTTTTTATTTATTTTTCTTTTGAGTTTTTTTTTTTTAATTTAAAAATATTTATCCACATGTCAAGTCATAATTGTGCCACGTGTTAATGTTAGTGTCATGTGTCAATTTGTGGTTGTGTTATTTTTTGTGTGCTCAATTTAGTATCCACATTCATTAATTTTGTTCAATTTAGTTCTTATATTCGTTATTTTTGTGCACTTTTGTCTCAATTTTGGTTAAAATGAATCAATTTTGTCCATTTCAAATTAACACCAAATTTAATATCTTTTATAAAATTATAGTAATATTTTTTCTAAAATTTTACATTTTTATTAATTACTTTTAAAATTCATTTAAAAATTATTAAATTTAATTATAAATTGAATATAATTCTTAGATTTAATTGTTACATAGAATACAATTCTTTAAAATATTATTAGAATATAATTATTAAATGTTTTCTTTTAATATTTATATTCTAAAATATTGATGCTTTTAAAATTGATATTCAAAAATATTAGAGATATTTTAGAAAAGTAAATTAATATTTATAAAATTAAAATTAAAATATTAAATATTTTAGATTTTAATAACTAAAATGCAATAAAAATATTAAATATTTTAGATTTAAATGTCAATTTTACAAATGTTAATATATATTTTTAAAAAATTTAATAATTATATTTTAATAATATTTTAAATAATTATATTCTATTTAACAATTGAATCTAAGAATTATATTTAATTAATAATTAAATATAATAATTTATAATTGAATTTCAAAAATAATTTAAATTTTAAAAATAAATATATAATATTGGTAAAAAATTAATTTTGGTCTCAATTTGAAAGAAAAAAATCATTTCATTTTAACAAAATCTAGAACTAAATTTAACAAAAATAGCGAATATAGGGGTTAAATTGAAAAAAAAAATAATAAATATTGGAACTAAATTGAACAAAAAGAAATAATACAATAACAACCTGACACATGACACTAACATTGACCCATGACACAATTATGACTAGACACATGGACACTTGTTTTGAAATTAAAAAATTTATAAAAATATAAAAAACCAAGAGTTGACACATGACGTTTAATGTTCAAAAACCTTAACTATTTAAACATCATTAATAAAAATAATCAAATTGACCAAAATTTGACGAAGATGAGGATCTTCTTTATCGCAAAACAAAAATAAGGACCAAATTGAACAAACACAACAAAAATAGGGACCAAATGTGCATTTAAGTTTTTTTTTTTGTTTACTTTAAGAATAAAAGAACAAAGATTATTCAAAATTTATAAATAATAAAATGATAGAATAATTATAAAAAATTAATTTCACTGTCTTTTGTTATCTAATTCATCTTCTTTAAGTTAACAAGTTTAATTACGCAAATCTACGAAATTATAAAATTGACTTAGTAATAAAATTAAAAAAACATGTGAGAAAAATTATAAAACTATTGAATTTCTGGATGAGAAAGAAGACACGATCAATTCTTCATACTTACATAGTAGTCCTTACATCTATTGTTAATGATAAATTGTAACACAATTTTACCAATATCCTTACTTTTAAAAGGTCATATAACTAGAATTAAAATTATAAAATCATGATTTAGTTAATTAAAGCAAATTAGCATTAAGACAAATAAAAATAACTAACTAAATAATGTTAAAAAAAGTTATTCTAATTAAGTAACTACGTATCTATCAGTAAAACGTCTAGTCACTTATAATTTTAGATTGATAGGCACAAATTATCAACCAAGTTATAATTGTTATCAATGATTGTCCATTGATTTGATACATTTATTTATATGATTGATATCTATATGATTCATTACATTACTCTTTATGTAAATATTTGTATTAACTAAGTTGATTTGTTTCCTTTATGGATTACATGTTATATCTATCATTAGAACTCTTTCTATCAATAATAATACACAAATGAGTTGCTCCATATTCTCTCATTCTCTATTCTCTATTGTCTCTTCTATTCTCTTTTATCTATTATTCTCTCTATTATTCGCTTTATTTCATAACACGTTATCAGTACGATGCTCCAACCAATTGAGGACTAGTGGAAGCTTTTTATCTCTAACGACAGTGCTCTGCGTGTCTCAATGGAGGCTCTTTCTAATCCTTTCTCAATTTATAATTTTACCTTATATTCTTCTTCTTGTGATAAGAATTGTTTGAATTTATCAATTTTCATCTCTGTCTTATTATTTTTATTTTTATTATGACGATGGATATTATTATTATTATTATTTTGATGATTTTTATTATTTTATGTGCTAGTTCTAAACACGTGAAACGTTGCAAATTTTGGATTTGTGACCCTTGATATTACAAGGAAGAATTTCTTATATTGGATTTTAAATGTAGAAATATATTTAGATGAATGGATATTGGGATACCATTAAATAAAGAAATAAAACATCTAAGCAACTAATTTGCTCATGCGACAAAAATAGTGTGAAAAAAGATTTCACAAATATTATGAATTTATTTCATGCCTATGTATGGCTGGCTGGACAAAGCAATAAAGCTTTTGATGAAAAATCATGAGATCCACCTAATCTGCTCCATTCCCAGAAGTGAATGCAGCAATAAATATTATGAATTTATTTCATGCCTTTGTATGGCTGAACAAAACAATGAACTTTTGATAGAAAATCATGAAACATGTCTAAATTGGTTATGCTCCATTCCCAGAAGTGAATGCAGCAACATTTGATTTATATTTTCATGATCGTGATTGTGATATTGATTATGGACATGGCTACAAAGAAAATTTCAAAGACACATCTTGTCATCAGAAGTGGCACAATAATGTGAAAAAGGGAAAATGAAAATGTGAAAACATTGACAAAAAGATGAAAGTATATATTATCATTACAGTGGTAAAGGCCATTTGAGTTGTACTTATTGTACACCAAAACATCTTACAAATAATGAGAAGAACATCTAAACACATTTTGCTTATGAAGATGGTGATTCTGATTATTGCCATATGGATGTTACTCATCTTGATATTATTATTTTTTTTGCTAAAGCAAATGGAAGCATTGATCACCTCATTGATTATGAGAGTGTTAAAAAAAATCTCACATTGATATTTACGTTTATATGAAAAACGAATGTTTGCACTAGTACCAAAGGATACGTGTCTTATTGATAGTGCAACAACTTACACAATTCTCAAGAGTAATAAAATTTTCTCTTGTTTGATAATGCGAAACATCAATGTTAATATTATTTATAGTACTACAAATATATTTGAAGACTCTAGAAGAGCTATTATACTTCTACCAAAAAGTTGAATAGAAACTTATTATGTTTCAAAGATATTTGTCTAAATAGATATTATATTGAGACAAACAATGAAAAAGATATGAAATATCTTTATATCTCTACGATTGAGTTGAAAAAAAAAGTATATTGGAGAAATTATCAACATTCTCTTGTGGTTTGTACTACACGTATATTAGTACAATTGAAATGCATGTCATAGTAAACAATAAGTTTATGAATGAAAATGAATGTCTTGTTTGACATGATCAATTGGATGATTTGTACTACGCATATATTAGTACAATTAGAATGCATGTCATGGTAAACCAAAAGTTTACGAATCAAAATGAATTCCTTGTTTGGTATGATCATTCGAGTTATCCTGGATCTATTATGATGCGAAAAAAAGGGTTGAAAAACTCATGTTGACATCCACTTAGGAGTCAAGAAACTTCTTCAGACCAATGAGTTTTCATGTATTATACGTTCATAGAAGTTGATAATTAGACCATCACCAAAAAAATTAGAAATGAGTCAATCTCATTTTCAGAACGAATACAAAGTGATATTTCTGGTCCAATACACCCACCATGTGGAACATTTATATATTTCATGATTTTAAATGATGCATCAACTAGATGGTCACATATTTGTTTATTATCAACTCACAATCAAGTAATTGCAAAGTTATTAGTACAGTTAAGAGCTCACTTCCCAGATTATCCGATTTAGAAAATCTTTTTTGATAATATTGGTGAAATTACATCTCATGCTTTTCATGAGTATCGTATATCAATTGGAATTGAAGTTAAGCATCTAGCAGCACATGTTGATACTCAAAATAGACTTGCAAAATCATTACTATACGAGAGCTAATCTTCCAATGGCTACTTGGAAATATGCAATTTCGCATGTTGCATTATTGATTCACATCAAGCCAATAAGTTATCACAAATACTCTATTTTGCAATTGGTTTTTGGTCAGTGACCTAATATTCTCATGTAATAATTTTTGAGTGTGGTGTATATGTTTCAATTTCTCCACCAAAAAGGATTATGATGGGTCCTTAGAGATGATTGAGAATATATGTTGGATATGATCCTCCCTCAATAATAAAATATCTTGAATTACCAACAAGAGACTTATTTACAGTTTGACTTTGTGACTGTCACTTTGATGAATAAGTTTTTCCAACATTAGGGGGAGAAAGAAAAAATATTGAGAAGAATATTGGTTGGAATGAATTATCATTATCTTATCTTGATCCTCGCACAAAAGAATGTGAACTAGAAGTTCAAAGGATAATTCATTTACAAAATTAGTCTATCAATTACCAAATATTCTTATTGACAGAAAGGTTAATCAAATTATATATACCAACTGCTAATGCTTCGAGTATATTTGATATTATTTCATAATACACCTGAAGCATGGTAGGCTTGTTAGTTCCAAAGACACGTTTGAAGAGTGGTAGGCCTATTGGTTCCAAAGATAAAGACTCTTGAATGAGAAAGGGAGCTAAAATGCAAAAGGACATAATCGAAAAGGTTGAAATCCCAAAATATTCATTTGACATAATTAATGGTTCGGTTCCAGAAGAACCTCAGGTACCTGAAATTGTTGAAAATGATGAAATCTCAATAAATTATGTCATGAATCATATAATATGGAGCCAAAATGAAGTTAACATTGACGAAACTTTTACTTATGACATAGCGATGAATGCTATGAATGACAATGAAGATCAATAAGCAATGATCATTGAAGATTATCGACAAAGAAAAGATTGGCCAAAATGAAAATATGCAAAGAAGCATAATTATATTTGCTTGCTAAATGAAAGGTTTTTGGACGTATAGTTCGCACACTTGAAGTTGTGAAACCCGTTAGGTACATATGGATTTTTGTGCAAAAATCAAATTAAGAATGATGAAATTGTTAGATACAAAGCACAATTGGTTGCTCAAGGTTGTTCACAAAACCTTGTATTGATTTGTGAAAAAAAAAACATATTCACTAGTATTGGATGCAACAACATTGCAATATTCAATTATCCTAGTTGCACAACAAAGTTTGCATTTACATCTAATGGATGATGTTACAACCTATTCGTACGATTCTTTTGAGAATCATATTTATATGAAAATTCCTGAAGAATTTTATTTGCCCAACAAGATAAATTCTAAAGAGGTTATTCAATAAAATTGAATATGCTCTTTTATTGATTAAAGTAATCAGGACATGTGTGGTATAACCATCTTATTGAGTACTTATTAAAAGAAGGATATAGAAAAATGATCCTATTTGTTCTTGTATTTATATGAAAAGATCCAAAAATGAATTTGCCATAATTATTGTTTATGTAGATGACATAAACATCGTTGGAACTCCTAATGAGCTCACAAAGGCAATTGATTACTCAAAGAAATAATTTGAGATGAATGATCTTTGAAGGGCAAAGTCTTATTTGAAATTAGAAATTGAGTATTTAAATAAAGGTGTTTTTATACGTTAAGAGGCTTATATAATTAAGGTGCTTAAAATGTTCTAAATGGACAAGTCATGTCCATTATGCACTCCAATAGTTGTGAGGTCGTTAGATGTTGATAAACTCTTCTTAGACCTCAATAAAATGATGAAGATCTTCTTGGTCCAAAAGCACCATATCTTAGTGTCATAGAAACACTAATGTATCTTGCTAATGATACTCTATCTAATATTGCATTTGCTATAAATTTGTTAAGAAAGATATAGTTCTTCAACTACAAGAAGAAAATAGTTTGGAGTAAAACATATACTTTGTTACTTTAAGGGTACTACAAATATGAGCTTATTCCATCCAAATGATTCAGATTTAGACCAATGGGTTATGTATATGCATATTATTTTATATATTCTCACAATGTCACAATGGTTGATCACAACAAGATGTTTGTTCACATGTGGTAGCACAATGGTTTCATGAAGGTATATGAAACAAACCATAGTAACAACATCGTCTAATCATACAAAATTACGAGGAAAGTTGTGAATATGTTTGGTTAAGGTCTATAATAACATGTGCAAGAAACTTGTGACTATCTCCGACAAAGATGGAATCAACAACCATATATGAAGACAATAATGTATTGTTCAATTGAAAGGATGATATAAATATCCAAAAATTCATTCATGTGAAAATATGGCAGGTCTATTTATGAAGTTTTTGCCAAGAAGAACTTTTGAATAAATGATTCACAAGTTCAGACTCCATCACCTTAATGATGTAAGTTTACACGAGGGGGAGAAATATAATATGTGATGAACAATATTGTACTTTTTTTCCTTCACTACGTTTTTTTTATCCCAAAGGGTTTTTTCTAGTAAGGTTTTAACGAGGCACATTCTTTTATCGATGGACATTCAAGGGGGAGTGTTATGAATTAATGATTGTCCATTGATTTGTTTACTCATATGATTGATACCTATATGACTCATTACTCTTTATGTAAATATTTGTATTAACTAAGTTGATTTGTTTCCTTTATGGATTACATGTTGTATATATAAATAGGACTCTTCCTATCAATAATAATACATAAATGAGTTGCTCCCTATTCTTTCATTCTCTATTCTCTATTGTTTCTTCTCTTCTCTTTTATCTATTATTCTCTCTATTATTCGCTTTATTTCATAACAATAATACTTTAAGTTGATTTTTTTCCCAACTCATTATTAAAGTACCTGCCTAAATCAAGCATGACAAGTGATAATGAAAGTAAATTTCAAATTATCCTAATATTTAGTAATACAAGTTTGATGTCTTTCTTTAGCTTCAACTCTTTCTAAACCCACTTAAGCAAGGGTCTTAATTCTGGTTGAACCAGAATATTCTCATTTCTTGAATTTTTTTTAATAAACTAAAAGCAATTAATAAGAATAATAAGTATCAAAATATAAGAAAAAAGTAGGGTAAAAAATGTAGGACATTTATAAACCATAATAACCAGAGAGGCGCATTGGCATCATTCCATACTTGTGCTGAATGATTTTATATTAGAAAAATAATACATTAACAAAGTCATTTTTAATAAAATTTAACAAATTACTAAATAAGGTAAAAAATATTATTTGTATTACTTCCTTTTCATTAAAAAATAAAAAAATTAATTTATTTTAATCCTATTTATAAAATATTTGTCAAATTTATTAAAAAAAAATTGTCAAAAACTCATTTTTCTACTAATATCTTAAAAATTTGATTAGACATTTGATTATGAATTGTAAAATAATTTATTAAAAGACTACACGGATAAGTGATTGTTAAATTTAGGTTAAATTATTCTTTTTGTCCCTCTATTTGTCAAGTAATATCAGTTTGGTCATCAGGTTTTTTGTTGTCTCAATTTGGTCCTCATTTTCTTAAAAATGATTCAATTTAGTCTTTACCGTTAGTTTGACCAGACGGTGTTAAAGTCAATGTACGTGTCAATTTCTGTTTTTTTTTTTAATTTTTTACACGTGTCACTTCACAATTGTCACATGTCAAAATGACTCAATTTGATACCTATATTTGTTTTTAGTTTCAATTTAGACCCATTTTTTTTTTGTAAAAATGAAGTAATATTGTCCCTCCTTAAATTGACACCCAATTTACTTTTTTATAAATCTTATGGTGATATTCTTACTAAAATTAACGTTCTTATTAAATATTTCTATACATATTTTAAATTAACTTTAAATTATATACAAAACATTAGACTTTTGTTTTTATTTTGAACTTGAAATTTAGTTTTTAAAAGTGACAAGTTATTTGATTTTTAATCTTCACTAAGTTTGTATAATATGATACACTTGATGCCTTTATATATGATGAATGTAAGACCCACTTTAATTTTGTCCTAAAATTTAAGGGTCTCTCTTAGTCAGTTGGGCCTAAGGCTGGCCCATAGGGCATCCCAAAACCCCTAAACCAGCCTAACCTTCTCATGTTCTGTCCACTTTGCAAAATTAGCCATCTTACTCCTTTTTTTCCCTCAAACAGTGCTCTGCTAGGGCTCGAAGCTCATTTATATTCAAGTCAGCTCAACCTCATTCTCTGTTCCACCTCTTGAGTATGCTCCTGAAGCTGTTGGGTTCCGTAGGTGCCTGTGCTTTCCACTAGCATCTGTCCAGGTGAGGGAAGCTAGGATTTTTCATGCTTTTATAAATAATGTGTCCTTTTTTGTTTCTGTTGGGTGCTCTTGATAATTTGTTGTGCTTTTGATGGTGTGAAAATAATCGGTGTATTATTTCTGGATGAATTTTTTGCTTTGCATGCGTGAGAGCAGGTGAGATCTGCTATGCTCGCCTAAGCGAGCTGTTTCTCGCCCAAACGGGAAGCTCTCGCCTAAGCGAGAATGGCAGTAACTCGCCCCCTTTTAGTTTCGAGTGCTCGCTTGAGCAAAGGCCTCTTTCTTGAGCGAGTTGGGCTAGCTTGAGCGAGAACTCGAAGTACTCTCTGTTTTCAATCTCGCTTAAGCGAAAGTTTTTCGCTTGAGCGAGAGACCCTGTTGCCTAAGCGAGAGCTCCTTAACTTGAGCGAGATTGACAGTTGTTAAATGCTTGTATGCTCCCATGATTGATTTGTTTACTCTTTTAAAGCATGAAATATGATGCCAACGTTTTATTCAACGTGCTTGTGTTTTCTTAAATTTTTGCTGTTTGGGATTTGGTGTTTTTACATGTTGAAACCATTAAAAAGCTGTCAGTTTAACTTAAGCGAGGGATTTTAGCTTAAGCGAGATCAGTCTCGGTTACACGAGAATTTCTAGCTTAAGCGAGATCAGTCTAGCTTAAGCGAGAATTTCTAGCTTAAGCGAGATCAGTCTAGCTTAAGCGAGAATTGCTGCAGAATTTTAATTCGTTACTTTAACTTGAACTTGTGGATTGATTCAATTACTTTTAAAAGCATGAATTGGGCGAATGGGTATGAGTAGAATGGTTTATGGTATGTGATTGATAAGTTTAACATGACCTTGGCATGTGACTAGTATGAGATGGTTGGTAATCAAAGTGGCATGGTGTCGATATGAATTACACTTCTATATTCATGAATTGGGAATGATGATTTGGAATGGATTCAACATGGAACATGTATGATGATGGATTATAAAGGTTGGCATGAGATTTATAAGCATGATAAATATTACTGTTTGTTTGAATATGTATAGTATGTGGTGAGTACATAATTCCTTGGAATCTCTAGGTGAGATTTCAGGGTCGTGCTTCAGTGGTCGGGACGTAATTCCATGACCCATGTTAGTGGGTGTCCATGGTGGTGCCCCATCTATATAATTTGGTAAGGATTCAAGGTAAGGATTGCATCCTGAGACTCTAAGGAGTCAGTTAGTCTCACTTAGAACGGACTGACTCTTGTGGTGAGAGTAGCAGGAGGCCTGAAACTCATTAAGGGCTAACCTTGTGTATGGGGGATTGATTCATTGTAACACTTGTAACACATAGCTCGGGGGTAAGCAGAAGTATTCACCACAAGTGCAAGCATCCGCTGAATCCGACCAGGTTATATGTATCCGGATGAGTCGAGTCAAGTCTTAGTGTATTGATTTGAAGGTCATAACATGCTTGGATGATGTATGCATATTGGACTATGAAAGTATATCTGATTGCATGATAAAATCTTTTTGGCTCTAGCTTACCCTTGCTTGTTTGATTGCCTTGTATGTTGTTCTTCTACCTTTGCGATGATCATCAATTTATTGATGGGAGCAGATGCGAGAGGTACTCGAGGTCAACAGGGAAGAGATGATTCCGCTGCATAGTCTACTTGGGCTGGACTTTATGTTTTATTTGGGCTTTTCTTTAGGGCTAAGACCCGTGTATTGTATTACCCCTAAGGCTTTATTTCGAATACCGGCTATCTCTTACTCCTTTTGGATTGTAGGCTTTGTAGTGAGCTTTAGTATTTTCTTTTAAGTACCTTAGATAACTGTAAGGAGTGACTTTATACTCCGCAACTTGGCTCTTTATATTATCCGGTGTAAGATTTCATTTAATTATGTTATTATTTAAATGGGATGTTACAATGAAGAAATTGTTAATTTTTGAAATTAAGTTTGGGGTTTAACTTTGTTTAATAATAAAATTAAAAAAAAAAAACTTGTTTAAAAATATTTCTACAAATATTTAATAAAAATGTCAATTTTATTAGGAATATCATCATAAGTCGTATACAAAAATTAAATTGAGTGTCAATTTAAGGAAGGACAATATTGCTTCATTTTAACAAAAAATGAGACTAAATTGAAACTAAAAACAAATATAGGGACCAAATTAAGTAATTTTGACATGTGGCACAACTGTGAAGTGACACGTGTACAAGATTAAAAAAATTAAAAAAATTTAAAAAAATAATTAAAAATAATTAAAAAAACCAGAAATTGACATGTGACTTTGACTTTAACACCGTCTGGTCAAAATTAATGGCAATGACCAAATTGAATCATTTTTAAGAAAATGAGGACCGAATTGAGACAACGAAAAATTTGAGAATCAAACTGATATTACTTCACAAATTGAGGGACGAAAAGAGTAATTTAACCTTAAATTTATGACTTTGACATTTTAATAATTGTAATATACAAGGGTTAGTTAGAATAGATGAACATATCCTCAGCAATCCTATTTTATATGATAATAACCTCTTGAAAAACCCTTCATCTAACTGCATTTGTTACAACTAGGGATGACAACGAGGCGAGGCGGGAACGAGTTTTGCTTCTCATACCCATCCCCGTAGAAAAAATTCATCCTCATCCCCGTATCCAAACCCAATGAGTATCCAACTTTTGTCTCATTTCCATCCCCATCAGGTAACGAGTATAATCTCGTACCCATACCCGTACATGTTTTCTTAATACTTCAATATTAATTTTAATTAATTTTTATAAAATAATAAAAAAATACAGTAAAACAAACATAATATTATCAAATATTCAATATTAGGAGAATGATTGTTTCTTCAATATGAAATACTTTAAAATAAATTATAATTATTTACATTTTAGATTAGAATTCTAAATAAAATTTCATAAGAACCAAAACATTTATTAAATATGCAGCCATTAATGAAACCTAGTTGACAAATTTTTAAAATATTTTAAAAAAAATATAAAAGGGAAAAAAAATTCAAATTAAAATATATTTTAAATGTTTGTTTACTTCAACTTTTTAAATTCTAATGAATTTCTTTTTTATACACTAATAAAAGTTATAATACATCACTTGATCAAAATGACGCAAAAGCACAAATAATAAACATAATAATAAAATTTTAACATAAATCTTGTATCTTTTGAACTCCAATATATGTTGGATGGTGATAAAAAAATATTTATGTCAATTACATTAAATTTTTATATTGTAGTAAAAAAAAATATTTATACAATTATAATGAAAAGATTACAGTATGATTCATAATGAGTTAAAAAATAAAAATAATTAGATAAAATATATCGAAATATGATTCTACATGATGAAAATAAACAATAAATAAAAATATTAAAAAATTAACAAATGTGTGTCTTAGATACAATTTGAGAAATCATTGAAAGAAATCGCACAAAGGAAAACAAATGTATAATTAAGGGTATGATAAGATGAAAAATACCTTAGAATGTATAATAAATAATTTTTTTTATATTAGCTATTAAATGAAAGGTTTATGCTATTAAACACTTAAATTGAGAATATTAAACATTCTCATGTGAAAGAGAAATATACAATAAATTAAAATGTTAACAAATAATAGTGGTGATGCGAATGAGTATCATGACAAACTAAATAATTAGAAGAAATAAAAAACAAAAAGTATATATATATATATATATATATATATATATATATATATATGGGTTACTTAATTAATTGTGAATATTTTAATAATTTAAACAGGGATAAAGATATGGTGAGGACGGGTATTATGGGGGATATGTACATCCCCATACCCAATCAAAAAAGTCGGAAATTCTCCATACCCATACTCATACCCAGTGGAGATTTCCTGTCAAAACGGGAACGGGTTCGGACAATACCCATGTGGACGAATTTATTTGCCATCTCTAATTACACATATGATAAAACATATAAATTATAATTTTTTTAAGTGAATAAAATGTTTTCAAATTACAAAATTTACCATTTTTCTAGAAGAATATCAGTAACATAATTTTTATAAAAAAATATAAAAGATATTAAAATTAAAACTTACTTACAAGTGATATACTAAAATTGGTAAATGATTAAGTTAAATTAATAATATTTATTATTTTTTAATGTAAAAATAGCAAAAATAATTTTATTTTTCTAAATAGTTAAAAAAAAACTGTTTAACTTAAACCAAGTTGATTATTATATTGTAATTATTATTCTGAGTTAATTAAAATAATTTATATTTTATAACTCTCAAATAACATATAATTATAAAAGGATACCCTTACATCTAGTCTAGAATAGAGAAAAATATTGCTAATTTATATTTATAAAGTTTGGGAATGAGACCAATAAGGTCATAGCCAATCATATAACTTTTGGGTTCATCATTCATCTCATGTGAATTCTGAACAATCTAACCTTCTTGGTGTTCAAGTTAAGGAATATAATTGCCAGTTCTCACTTTACCCCACACCTTTTGCTTCTTCTTTACCCATTCAACCATTGATGCTGCACTTTATAACTCAACAAGTTTCAACTTTCAAAGGTGTTATTCCAAACTCTGGTTTCAAAACACCACAATACAAGTGAGTTTCCTTCACATGTTAATGTTATATGCATGTTCTGGTTTAATCCATTTTCAATTCTTAATGTTAAGAGTCATTTATCATTTTGTATACAGTTCTAGTGGTATATGTTGATAATGTCCCACACCTTTTAGTTTGTGACTTTGTGGCTTGTGGTTGAAGTGAATCCCAAGGTGAGAGTAAGAACACCAGAACAAGAAGAAGAAGAATGTGTTTCTCCGGAAAACAACAGTGGATCTTGGATGCTTTCAAAGTTCATTGAGTTACTATACTTTGAAGGTAAATTCTATTTGGTTTGATGTTTATTTCTTATACCCTTGCAAATTTATTTTCTTGGATTGTCTTCAAACACGAAATTCTTGTCTCTGAGAGAAGAAGAGAAGAAGCACTCAGTTTCCAAAAGCACTAGGGTTTGTCCTCAACATGTAACAATGAGATCCACCCCTTCAACTAAAGGTTGAGATTTTCCCTGATACATCTCCTTAGCATTGTTTCTTTCTTTTCATTTCAATGATGGTTGAACTTGCACAGGAGTATTGAAGAGTGTGAAGAGAGTTGGTGAAAGTCCAAAAGAAAATGCAAGAGCTTCTTCTGTTATACGCCCACGTGCAGTCTTATCTAGTCCTGGTAAATAATTGTCCTTAGTGGGAACATGTTCATGTTATGAAAAGATAGCATAAGAACAAAAACTGTTATATGTTTTTGCTTTTTCAGAAAATGATGGATTAATAGGAAGCATGAATGACTTGAACAACAGTACAACATCACGTAGAAAGGAAGATGAGGCATTCAACAAAGGCAAGGCTCCTTTAAAACCAAAACTTCACTTTAGAAACCTTTGAAGTTGCTTGAAAGCAGTGACATCAGACAAGTTTCATTGAGTTGGCTTTTATAAATACAATTTGAAATAGGAACCCTTATAAAACTAAGATTTGGTGCATCATATATGCCAATAGAGTGTTGTGTATTTTGAAAATTCTGACAATTTTTTGTAATTTTTGTGTGAATCGACAATCTGTTAACCTGTTTAATTACGTTAGACCGGTGGCATTTTCTCTTCCTAGTATAAGCTCAAATATTCAAATTTTTTTCATAAATAATACATTTAAAAAGAAATTCTCGCATTGGATCGCGTCCCACTTGATTTCCTGACAAATTGAATTTCACCTGTGTTTTGTTGGACCGGTGGCGAAAACCTTACCAGAATTCAATTCGCGGTAAGCATATTTCTTATTTGGTCAGATTGATAGAGAGACCAGTCAAAAGGCTCTTGAGGAGTGTTTGGTGGGAGACAACTTGCGGAGCTCGACAAGGGCCATGTTTCTCTTCAACAAAAGTCTCCTCTTCGTAAAGTTTTGCATAACATCTTATATGTTACCTTGAAAAGATGAATTTGAAAAAAATATCCCACGAATTTGACTCAATTTAGAATGAAAATTTGTGTTGTTTTTTTAGAGAATTTGAAGGTGAAACCGAGTAAATTTATGAATACAATTTGTAAAAATTGGTGAGTGTTTTAATTAATATGATATATAAAAAAAGTTTTAATAATTTAATATATAAGATTACAGTTTTGATCTTATAGTAAAAATTAATATATTATTATTATTATAGTTAATATATATATATATATATTAATGTCCCATTTAATAAATACGCTTAATTAAATGAAACATTACATGAGATATAATAAAAGAGCAAAATCATATAGGTGTCACTCTTTACAATTGTCCAAAATATTCGGAGAGAAAACTAAGGCACACCATGATGCCATTAACAAAACAGAAGAACAAGAGTAAACGGTTGAAAGTTATCCAAAATACAGGCTCATAGGACAAAGACAGTATATAGGCCACAGTGCCTTAAGAGTACTCGGAGCGTGGAATCCAACCCAAGATTTTCTACGTAACGGAGTTTTCATCACCCTCATGATATCTAAGGGTTCCCACATCTGCTCACATTAATAAATTGATGATTATCACAAAAGGAGAAAACCACACATAGAACACACAAGCAAACATAAATGGTAAGCTAAAGTAAAAAGGTTTTTATCATACAATTGAACATACAATTTAAAAGTCAAGAATACATAAATCAATTATCCGGATACATATAATCAATCGGAATCATTGGATGCTTGCACTTGTGGTGGCCTCTACTGCTCTGTAGAGCCAATGCCAATGGATTTCACCCTACCACGCATAAGGTTAGCCTTCAAAAATTTAAGGCCATTATCCTTGCAAAGACTAGGGCCTCCCGTTACTCTCACCACTCGAGTTAGTACATTCTACATCAGATTAACTGACTCTTTAGAGTTTCAGGATGTAATCCTTACTTGAATCCTTACTTAATTATATACTGAGGCACCACCACGAGACCTTATTAACAGGTTCGTGGAATTACGTCCTAACCATGAGGCACAACCATGAGCTCTCACCAAGAGATTCATGGAATTACGTCCTAAACCATGAGGCACCACCATGAGATCTCACCAAGAGATTCATGGAATTACGTCCTAAACCATACCATAGTCATGTCTCACCAACCAAACATAGGATTATCATGCATACCTCTCTCATGACAATATACAACCAACCACCCAATCATACTTCATATGCATATTCATACCAAGCTCATCAATTCTAGCCCATACAAATAGATAATGCATACATATCCACATGTTTCATACTTTAATTTGGGGAAAACACTCAATCATGCAACCAATCATCAAAAACAAGGAAGAGAATAACATTAGAGCATACACCAGTCTCGCTCAAGCCACGACCATCGCTCAGGCGAAAGGGACTTTTCACTCAAGCTACAAGCTTTCGCTTAGGCAAGACTACCCTCAGAGAGCACTAGGTTTCACGAATTCTTGCTTGGGCGAGATCTCCTCGCCTGAGCGAGACTGCCCTTCACCCAAAATAGAGAATCCTTGCATGAGCTACCACTGAAGCGAACCACATTAGGTTCCCACGAGTTCTCGCTTAGGCGAGCCCCTCTTGCTTGAGCGAGATGATTCGTCACTCAAACAACAACTCTCCGCTTGAGTGAAAGCTCGAGCAGGAACCTGGGCCAGTTTTTGCTATTCTCGCCTAGGCGAGACAAGCTCGCTTGGGCGAGAATACCAGTTCTCGCCATTGTTCTCACCTACATCAGCCACACATGCAATCCCAAACAACATACAAGGTATTCCATATAACCAAAGTAGCACACCAGCCATACGAACACGATGCAAAGCCAAAAATAGACAGACATTCAGAAAATACGAGGAACCCTAGCTTCCCTTACCTGGACAGAGATTAGCGAAAGACACAGGCACTCAATAGACAAGCACAACAACTCCAGGAGTCGATTCGTGAGCTGGAAATACTGACCCAAAAAGAAAAACGAGGTTATCCAAATGAACCTCTGTTGGACAGTGAAAAATAGAACTAAAGAGGAGAAGATATGGGTTGAAGACCAACTTACGTGGGGTAGAAATGGGGTTGAGCTAGCTTGAGGAGAGCCAAAGGCCAAACCCTAGTAGAGCATTGCTGCAATTCTAAGAGAGAATAGGAACAACTCCTAGAAAGTGGGCAGAATGAGAGTGTTAGGGTTGTTTAGGGGTTTTGGGCGCCCTATGGGCCAGCCTTAGGCCCAATAGATTAGGACAAACACTTAAAACATTAGGGCATAATTTAAGTGGGCCTTACACACACACACACACACACACACACACACACACACATATATATATATATATATATATATATATATATATATATATATATATAAAAACAAAACACATGGAATCAGTTCCATCACTGACATGAAATAAATTCTATAACGGTTGATTCCATCACTCACCGGTTTCATAATCCATTCTCTTACCCACATGAATTCTCTCACTTCCAAGGGTGTATGCTTCACAAATTCTTCATGAATGAGTGATGTAGCCTTACACTCTCGAAAGCGACATTATGGTTAAATAACAACTTATTCCCATAAATCCTCTCAACTTTGGCGAGATGGGACGAGGAAGTCATCCCTCAAATATGCTCCATCACTTGCTCGCAAATCGGTGGATACGAACACGTTCAATACTCGCAAATCCATCCCAACAAATTCATCCATACAACAAATCATCGCATGAAAACACAGTCCTATCCTTATCTCATTCTTCTTCTAACTCTTCCACGACTATTTCTCCCCCTCCCCCACCCTCCCTCTATCAATACCTCCCACTCCCTACTCCCCTTTCGTAGTTCTCACCTCCCTTAAAACATCCTTCTTCCACGGTGCCCTCTTGCTTTCTTTGTTTTCTTCCCTCTCCTCCCCTCTCATCCATCTTATCCACACACATCATCTTCTCCAAGATATGCACTACTTCCTCTCAATTTCAATCGTGTTATACTTTAGTTGTTGCTCATTGGTATAACACAAGGTTTTATGTTCCCTTCCATTAACACAATTCTAGCATATTGGATTCCCCTCATATATAAGAATCTAGATCTATCTCTAACCAATTTTGTAATGTAACCAGGTGTAGGAATGCACTTTTCTTCCTACTTTGATCAAGTTCAAAGGTCCTCAATTTATGTTCCTTATGAAGGCGACATTGTGTACTTCATGATTTTTACTTTGGTTCAAATATGCCATTGATCACAAATCCATTACTTGAAAGGGCCACGTGTACACACTAAAAGGCCAGTGTAGCTCACTACAGTAAAAAAATGGTTAACATCGTTGGATAAGGAAGACTACATTCATACATGTCGTAAGTAAGAAAGACCTAACAAAACAAAGTTTCAGATAGAGACCAAAACTAAATTTTATATATTTGGTCTCTTCAAATTTTGTATATACCTAGAAAAGAAAATTTTAACACTCCTAAAATACTTTTTAAAGATATGTTACTGATGGTTATTATCTTATGGCGTCACCTTAATTAGTGTTCTCCACATGTTATCTTATGTTAAAATTAAATGACATAGTTTTGTGGTTTGCATAAAAGGTGTATTTTAAAACAAAAAAATTAAATACATTAGAGGTTCCTAGAGAGAAACATTTGCCATCTACCACCAAAATACCTTCTTCGACTCTCATGTTTATTCAAAAATCAAAGTTGATATTTTCATGGCCTGATGCATGTGTAGTCATGGATTGAGATGCATAATTATTCTTCGTGATTATTGCCTTTCATTTTGGTCAGTTCAAGTTCGTAGTTTGTAACATCCCTAAGAAATATTACTAATTTAAATAAATAAATAAAGAAAATAAAATAAAACGTCATGATACTTCATTGTTTTATTATAAACTTTTGAACCTCTATGTATAATTGGCTTCCGCAGTCCGCCCAGGTGAAGTAATAATGCAGCTCTTTACCAATTTCAAATCTTCTCCATCTCTAGTTGACATTTAACTAACTCAATCCTCATTTTCTATTAGGTGTTATTGTTGCTAGGCACGGGATCGGAGATGAAAGTGAAGATCTTGCGTATCCTTTTCAAAATTCCGTTTTACGTCGTTTCTCCTTTTATTATTTGATTGATGTTTGTATCTTTGTTTTGGAACAATATACTTTTCATATTTTCATTGCAGAAAATAAATTAAATAAAAAAAATGGTGTTTTTCTTGACTAAGGTCTCTGATTGGGTACTCCTGATTTTCCGAAAAGAGTAAGTTCTGTTTTCTATCTTCAACATAACTTACATGCAACTATGGATTTGTTTTACTTAGTTTATCTGTCAAATAATTCATGGCTGATGCTTTCTAGTATGTGTATATTACCATGTTTGATTAGTTAAGGTTAGAGAAGATGAAAAGTAAGGAGGGATTGAAAATAATTTTAAGGAGAACAAAAGTTGCGGTGTACGTGTGAAATTGAGTTCCATTGCCTTTTCACTTGCTTCAAATTTCTATTAA
>Ga0214543_1001655_pt1 | contig 43431 bp, 13 predicted proteins | sample CNSS2metaG_FD_160094 | JGI IMG/M metagenome (GOLD analysis project Ga0214543, IMG submission 160094) | Root nodule microbial communities from cowpea collected in UCLA plant growth center, Los Angeles, California, USA - CNSS2 | ecosystem: Host-associated > Plants > Roots > Nodule | place: USA...
AATGTGCTAAAATTTAAAGAATACATTGTGTATGTCATAGTATGAATATGATGAAAATGTTGAATTATCAATTTATCATCTAATTCCCCAAAGTCTTTACTTAATTTTGTGAACTTCTTAAAGTTTCTCAATTTTTAAACATTGAAAGTTTTATCATAAAAAAGTAAAATAAAATAAAATAAAAAGCGGGCTGGCCCGCGGCCAAGAAGTATGTGGGGCGGGCCAGTATTTTCAGCCCGCATAAAGTATGCGGGACGGGGCGGGCCAGTCTGCGTTGTGCGGGCCTTATGCGGACCGGACCTAAACGGGCCGGTCCGACCTGCATTGCTACCCCTAAGTAGAAGAGTGTATAGTATTAGCTTACATATACGCAAAAGGAAGATATATTAATGAGAGAACTTGCATTATTGAAGACTAACTAAAGAAAATTCAATGAACTCGTAGCATATGATTATACAATATTATTTAAATGGCTCATAATTAGTGGAATCTCCCAACTACCACATAACTAAAGTAATAACTAATATTCACTCCATATTTATTTTAACATAGTTTCTTTTTTATTTTATTCGAAGAGTACAAAATATGATACCCACAAACTTTTATCATATATTTAATCCAAGTTTTGTTTATAAAGGATGTGACCACATATAGTTTAGCAAGACATGTTTTTATATTTCTTAAATATTTAAGTTATTTTCTTTTTCAATTTGTTTAAATTTTGACAATATTTTACATTATTAAATATGCACATCCATTAGGTGTATTCGTTTTTTGCTTCTTTTTTATTGTATTTCTGTTGTTTACAGTTAATTCATTGTGTGAAGAAAAGGTTTAGGTGCAATTGTGTAGAGGCATTGCATCTAGAGGGAGTTCTTGATTTGTAGATCAAGCTCCTTAGTCTTTAGGGTCTTGAACTATATAAATGCTCTTGTAATTCTTGTAACTCTATTGATTTACTGGAATCCTCCTAAGAGGGTTGTTTATCGAACCAGTATAAAAACGGTTGTGCTCTTTGCTTCTTTCATCTTTCATCTCATTCCTAATTGCTTGGGTCAGTCCATTAAATTCAGAATTGGTAAACTAGTTGTTTGGGGTCATAAAGATTAAAGAAACTTTCAAGATTCATTTAAAATTAGTAAAAGGTTGAATAACCAACTCTTTGTTTTCTTTCAGTATAAAAGATTTATTTTTTCTAACAAATATATAAAGAACTAAAAATAGTTTTCTTTGTTTACTTGTTATGTTTGTCTGGCTGCTCATGTCACATGACACTCTTTTCAAATAATTCAAAATACAAAAAAAACATGAAAAGTTTAACATTATAAAAAAATCAAATCAACAATTTCTCAAAAGGTTCATTTGGAACTACATGATCCGTGATTCTTCATTGTGAATGGAGATACTTAAGAACGAGATAAATCCTTATCGGGTTCATTTTCAAAAAAAAAATATCTAAAGTGTCTCAAAAAGTTTTCCAAATAGGTTTTCATTTAGAATTGCATGGTCGTTGATTTTCCATTTTGAATGGAAGTACGTAGGAACGAGATCCATCTTTGTCGGGTCCAAAAAAAATTGTTTCTTCTTGAACAATATTTTATTATTTTTGAGAAAAAATAAATATTTTGAAAATCACATATATTTTAGCACATTTAATTAAAGGTGTCGTCTTAGGACAGACATTGTAGGGTATTAACACCTTTCCTACGCATAACTAACTCTCGGACCCAAAATTCAGTTTTCGCAGACCTTTTTTTATCTTTTCAATTTTTTGTAGTTTTCCAAAATAAATTGTGATGCCAACTCCAAATTCGATTTTTTTCAATTTTTTTTTATTCACCATCTCGTCGCGATTTTGGTTGCGATAGGTATGCCTATGAATCTATCTAGTAATTTTGTTTGCAAGTTTATGGATTATGTCATACACAATATTATTTTTTTTAAAGAAGAACTCATATAGAATGATGGTTCAAGTAATAACTTTTTTTAATTTTGGGACTTAAATTTTTTTTCATAAGATGGTATATTTTGAACAATAACCCTGATGGATTATTGAGACATCCAAAATCATCATGGCTTTCAGTTATTAGAGAATTCATATTGTCTCATCACATATGTACATACATGTATATCATACCTCATAATACCTAATGCACCCATCAAATAACATCACATAATATACCATTCTCTCATAACCAACTAGTTTCCTTTCCTGCGCACTCACGCCTCTTGGAAATAATTTCTCCCTTTATACACCAACGCCTCTTGGAGAGAACAAGCAGCAACCCTTACATGCTCACCAAAACCTGGTAAGAGCATTGCTCTTCGTAAGACTTACAAGCAACAACCCTTGCCTACTCACCAAAACCCAGTAAGAGCACTACTTTCCCTAAGACTTACAAGCAATAACTCTTGCCTACTCACCAAAACTCGACAAGAGCACTACTTTCCCTAAGACTTACAAGTAAAAACCCTTGCATGCTCACCAAAACCCAGCAAGACCATTTTTACTAAGTTTAAGCCAAAGTCTTACATTAGAACAAAACCCCTTTTACCCGACTCACCAAAGTCCTATGGGTAAAAGTGCAACTTGATTTTACATATATGAGAGAATTCATACTATACATCACATACATCATCCAATATAACATCCTTCATTACCATAGCATTCACCAAAATTATCATTTCACCCGAGCATGCATCACATTAACATGAACAATCATACCTTACATACCAAGTAAATATCACCAAACAAATAAAACAAGTCAAACTAGGAAAAAAAACAAAAACTATGCACGACCAATAATTCCAACTACAGACCTCCACACGAAGATCACACCATTCAGACTAATGAACAACATGTTTTGGACCAGCAGTCAAAACACATCAGAACCCATTTCCATCACATGCAAACATCCCAATATGCAACCAAAAACTTATTCAACATCTAATCAATGTAATACTTTCAAAACCTTAAGACACCTAAAGTCTTCTTGCCCCAAGAGATCATCCAACCCAAAAATTTCACAACTTCCAAATTCATTATAATCTAATTAATTATCGACCATCAAATCATTTTCTTCTTCAGTTAATAACCTCAAAGTTCCAAACAAACACTCAAAACCATAACAACTATCACATTTTTCTTCATATAATACAACAACAACAACAAATTAAGAACAATCACAACACAATTCAGAGTCACACAACGACAACTAGACGAGCTCACTCCTCACGATTTTTTTTCCAAAATAGCACGATTTCCCTTTTTATTTTCCCACCTAGCATATTGTGCTTAATATTTACAACAGTAGCACACTTTTGAAATTGGTTCAGAATTTGGTTTTGGGAGAATCGAATCCTAACCTTCATTTATGTTGAAAATGACTTGGAAATGTCAGAACTCGGTTATCAAGAAATCAAATTCTGAACTGAATTTTTTTATTTTTAATTTCCGTTTTTATTAAATTTTGTTATTAAAATTAAAAGAAAAGAAATAAAATTTTATTTTTTTATTTTTAACTAAAAGGGAAGGAAAAAAATACTTTAAAATATAATAAATGATTTAATATTTTGAAATAATTAAATATTTTAAAATATATAATTATATTTTTAAATAAATTAAGTTTTTTATTATTTGACATGCAATATATACATAATTAAAAATTATATTTTAACAATAAAGGAATAAATAATTGATCGAAGATTATTTGTAGAAATAGAAAAATATTTAATAGTACAATAATTCAAACTAAAAATAATTACTTAAAAAACATTAAATTATTTAAAACTTCACACATCAAATTTTAACTAGAAATCATGAATGCCTAATTTATAAACTTTCAACAACAACAAAATAATAATAAAATCAATTTATTTTACAATATAAGTTTATAATCAAATCTTTTTTTCCTTTAACAACTTTTCAATCGATTATTTATTCCTCTATTTTGAACATATAATTTTTAATAATCTATACATTATATTTCAAATAATAATAAACTTAATTTATTTCAAATTATAATTATACATTTTTCAATATTTAATTGTTTCAAAGAATTACATCAATTACCATTAACAACTACTAAATTAATTTATTATAATTCTTACCATTAATTTTTTCCCTTTCCCTTAAAAAAGGAATAAAACTAAACAAATAAAAAAAATAAATTTTAGCTTTCTCTTCAATTTAGAAAAAAAAGGAAAATTAAAGAAAAAATATCTAGCTCATAATTCGGTTTCTCGAGAATCGAATTCTAACTGGTTTTGGGACCATTTAAGAAAAAAAAAAGTCAGAATTTGGTTTTCGAGAACAGAATTCTGACCCATTTTCAAAAGTGTGCTAGATTGGTAAATAAAATATACAATGTGCTATTTGGGTGATTATTTTTTATATATGTGCTACTGTAGAAAAAAATTTCACTCCTCACAATCCCAAAGTTTTTTCGAAAACTTAGCTCTGATATCAAAAACTTCGTTGTTAGTCATTGAACTCCATTCCATGGGATCGTCATTCATGTGGAGATATGTGTCCATCGTTGCAACTAATTTATGGGTTATAGTATCATTCCCCTCAATGACTTAAGTACTTATTGATGCATTAATCATTTGGTGAACGGATCCACAATTTTCTTTCTGACGCGACAAAGTCAAGAAAATAATACCACGAGTGAGAACTTTCTAATAAATTTGTCTCACTCTCTTATGCCTTGTTTTTCAATAAAAGTTTTGCTATAAGTTTTATATACAACAACTTGAGTGTCACAATGCAATGATGTAATAGGATGTATATGTTTATTTAATAATGATAAATCATATAAATAATAAATAGTTGCCTAACTAACACTAGTATTTACAACAAGAATCTTTGCTTCCATGGTATATCATGAAACAACATTTTGTTTAGTAGTTTTTCATGATATTGCACCTCCACTTTGTGTCACCAAAATAAAAATCCAATTTGCATTAATATATCCTTCAGTAATCTCAAGAAATTGCACATATTGAATGCCATGACCAGAAGAAAAACAAATAATATTATAACTAGATGGCAAATAATATTAGAGGTATCACAAAAAATTTAGTCAATTTATCATTTGAAGGAAACATCTCTAGATTCCATAATAGTATTATAAGAAATTTGAATAAGTAGAAATAACCAAGGACTTTTCTATTCTCATTATGAGATATATTAATATTTGCAAGACACCCCACATTTTGAAATATTTTAAATGTGGTTCTCATTTTATTTCTCCATAACTCAAAGAATTTTATCACAACATTTACAAAGAATTATATTATGACAATAAGAATATAAAATTTCATCATGTATATTGCTAAGTTTATTTTTAAAATAATATTATTCTAGTATCATTACCAAAACAATACAACCCAAATGTCAACCTATTTTAAGTTATGTCACTGTCATCCTTTGCTACAAAATTTCTTTTTATGCACAAACATTGTAAACCACACTCACATTCATCTATACACATTAGTTAAATCACCAAATTTAAAAAATTGTCCTTCGTGCCAAGATATAAAATAAATCACAAACCTACAAAATTAAAACCATATCTACATCATCTAATACAACAAACACATGCCAATTTCTCAAAAATATATTTATATAATTATACATTTTGGATCCTTTACTTTCACAATTTTTCCTTAAATCAATGGAGGATTTAGCAATAAAATTACGAGGCCTCATTCTTCTAATAGAATTTGTTAGAAAACAATTACTCAAATAATACTAATAATAATAAAAATATAAAATAATATAATAATAATTATTAAAGCAATAATAACACTGAGACATATATATAAATCAAAGAATATTAATCCGAGACTTGATAATTATTATAACAATAATAAATAATAAATAAAAGGTAAGGAGTATAAATAGCCTGGATTGAGCACGCATAGCGCTATCCTTAGAGAGAAAACGCCCCTACTGCACAGGGTTAAACAAATATATCAATACACAATCATAATGTGTTTCTTATCATATGCGTTTCTCTCCCAAGATATAACAACCCGTCAGATCAATCGAGTGCAACAAAGGATCTCCAAACCTTATGAACACCACTGTCTTAAAGATAATATAGAGAAGAAAAGAAGAACACTTTAAAAAAAAAAAAACTATAGTGTTTGTTGTCTATGTTGTTGTTGTATTCTTCCCCATGCACCTAGGTGGTATTTATAGGTAGCAAAAGGAGACAAACGAGTAAATAATAATAAGAATATAGCCGTTAGCCATAAAAAACATTAACCCATAAATTAAAGGTATATAAAAACATGAGTAACAGTAAGTTTTTTTATTTTAATTATTTATTTTTTAAATTATATTAAAATTTTTCCAACAGAATTAATGTTTACGTGACCTACAGCTTTCAATTTATGTTTACGTGACCTACAACTTTCAACATATGCAATAATCAAATAAGAACTACTAGATATTTTATTATAAGATAAAGGCATACCATTTAACTTAAACAAATCATCACAAATATATAATTTAACTTAAACATTTAACTTAAACAAATCATTAACGATTACACCCATAATAATAATAATAATAATAATAATAATAATATTTTTGTATTAATAGAACTGAAAATTATTTTTGTATTATGATAACTATATTTATTTATAATGGTTATTATTATTATATTTCTATAAACTTATTATTATTTTTATTATGTTACTATATAATAATAATAATTATTATTATTATTATTAGTTTTATCAATACAGAATATTATTTTTATAGTGATATTATTATTATAATTAGACATCCATTTTTTTTTATTTACTACCAATTTTATCTCAATTATTTTCAAATTTTTATTTATTGGTTGTTTATTTATCAATACATCTGAGTATTATTTGAATTCAATTAGTAGTTACAAAAGTAGTAAAATAATAAAATTTAAAATAATTTTTTTTAATGAACAATTATTTAAATTTTAAAATTTATAATTAAGAGGATAAAATTCTAAAAAATAAAATAGGATACTAAAGATGTGTATCTATTTATATATATGTAATTGTATTATTATTATTATTATTATTATTATTATCACGAGATATTATTATTACGGTATTATTATTATTATTATTAGTAGTAGTAGTATAGTGAGACACGCATCTTACTTTTATTTAATATGTGATCATATATCAATTACTTGCATTTTTTATTTGTTTTATTGTTCATTTATCTTTAAATCTTTTAACCTATGATGCATCAATACTTCCACTTGGGTTACGTATACATGTCCGATACTGTATGATACTTTATCGATACTTATTAATGAAGTATCTAATTTATAAAGTTATACTACAATACACTTTTTTTTTAATAATGACAAATTTTAGTGACAACAAATATTTAGTCATTATACAATGACCCATTTAGGTACCTATTTAAAAACTAAAAATTTTTGACAATTAAAATAGTTCCAAACAATTATAATTTATCTCTACATTAATAATTAAAATAGTTTTTTATCATGAATTGGTTTATAAATTCGTTACTAACATTATCTACCAATCTAATGTTTTGATTACCAAAACAATTGGTTTCTAAATTGTCTACTAATGTTAACTACTAACAATGATATATTTATTATGTTATTTAAGAATTGTTATACATTTTTTTAATATTTATGTATCACATATCTATCACGTATTGTATTCTATTATTCTCAAAATAAACGTATCGACGTATCGGATACGTGTCGTATCCGATACATGTATCGTATCCGTGCATCATATTGAACTCAAAAAGTACTTACTAAAATCAGTAAATTAATAGAACTAAAATTTATTATTATTATTATTATGATAATTATATTGTATTTATAATAATTATAATTATTATATTACTATAGTGGTATTATTATTATTATTGTTGTTGTTATTATTATTATTATCATCATTACAGGATATTATTATAGTGATATTATTATTATTACTATTGTTATTATAGTGATATTATTATTATTATTAATATTGTTATTATTATGAAATTATTATTATTATTTTGTGTTGTTTATTTATTTATACATCTGAGTATTATTTGAATTCAAATAAGTAGTTACAAAAGTAGTAAAATAATAAAATTGAAAATAATTTTTTTATTATGAAAAATTATTTAAAATTTAAAAAATAATAATGAACAGGATAAAATTATAAAAACAAAAGAGGACACCGAAAATGTGTATCTATCTCTTTACATGTATGTATTATTGCATTATTATTATTATTTTTTTATCACATGATATTATTATTATTATTATTATTATTATTATTATTATTATTATTATTATTATTATTATAGTGACATACACAACTTACTTTTATTTAATATGAGATCATATCTCAATCACTTATATATAATTTTATTTTGTTGTTGATTTATCTTTAAATATCTGAACTCATAAAGTAGTTACTAAAATTCGTAAAAATTAATAAAACTTAAAAATGCTTTTTTTATAATGATAGTTATATTGCATTTATAATAATAATTATTATTACATTAGTATAGTGATATTATTATTGTTATTGTTATTATAGTGATATTATTATTAGTATTGTTATTAGTATTTTTATCACTACGTGATATTATTATATTGACATTATTATTATTATAGTTAGATACACATTTTTTTTTACTACGAGAATATATTTCGATTATTTTTACTTTTTATTTATTTTGTTGTTAATTTATCTAAACATCGAAATAATTATTTGAATTTAAAAATTAATTACTTAGTTAAATGATAAAACTGAAAAGTAACTTTTTATATGAATAATTATTTCTATTTAACAAACAATAGTTAACAAGATAAATTTATAAAAAAAATATGTATTTTTTTATATTAAATTATAAATTATTGTTGTTAATATTAACATTAATATTAACATTTATATTGATATTTTTAGGATAAACATTTTTATTATTATTATCATCGGTTTATTATTTTATTATTATGTTTATTATCGATAATGTAATTGTTATTGCAAGTATTTTTTTTAATTATAAAAAATGTTACTGTAGCAAATACTTTTATTAAATAAATTTTTAACTTTTTAAAAATTTATAATTTATAATTATTAATAATATTATTATTAGTATTTTTAATGATTAAATGTATAACTTTTTAAATTTATTTAGATAAATATAATAATAATTATATTATTATTCTATAAAAAATAAAAGAAAATAAGAGCCGTGCGTATCACATACTAGTTTGAATATAATTTTGAGTATTAAAATCACATTAAAATTTATCATATAAAAATCAAATTTAAAATGGTTTAAGTAATATAATTTGTAGGGTGCCTCCTATTTTCTTTCTTTTGTTTGAAGTTGAAACTTTAGAAGGCTGAAACCCTGATTGTGAAGGGCGCGCAGAAGACCACACTAGCGGCGAACACATGAAGAAACCGAAGCAAACGCAGTTGAATCCCAATTGGCTTCAACTCCAACAAGTGCCTCTTCTATTCTTCTTCTTTCTGCCTTCTATTCGACAAACCCATGTCTCTACGTCATTTTATTGGTGTTTTTCAATGTGCAGAAGCTGAATGACTCCAAGGCTCCAAGGACCTTCAAAAGTTCAGATAAAGTTACCCCAGAATCAATATTGGGTAAAAAAAGTTGATTTTTCTTCTGGGGTTGGACTGTTTTGGTATAAGAGGTGAAACCCTTGAAAACAATGTATCCGTGTGTGACTCTGTTTTTTTTTCTCTTACAGGGAAACGTAAAGAGAGACCAGACGAGGAATCCAATGATAGTCAGATTAATCCTCTTATTCCTGTAAATGATGATTCAAGGTGACTACAGTGAATTTTATGTGTTACTTTGTAGTCTTATATTGGTTTGTGTGTGTGTGAGTGAATTTGAGTTGCATCTATGCGATTAACTGAACGAGAGTTTAATACTTCATTATTTTGAGTTAGAACTTGTTTTTTCCTGTATTGAGTCTGTTGACTCTGTCTAAGCGTGCTATGTTATTATGGAGCTTTCTGGTCATTTTAAAGTTCAATATCCTTTAACTTATTAACCATCTGGCAGTCTGACAGATGCAGTGGCCATGGATTGTGAAATGGTTGGTGTTGGTCAAGGAAACAAAAGTGCTCTTGGAAGAGTAACTCTGGTATTAAGTTTTTCCTCTCCATCTTCGATTATTATCTTTAGATTTTTCCTCCCCATGTTATGTTACTACAGTGATTAATTCATGTCACTAAAAAGTACAAAGAATGTTTGATTGGCGAATATGAACTAGTAACTAACAATTTTTTCCATTTTCATCATAACCGATTTATGGTTTATGGACTATGGATTGGTGTTGCCTTTTACTTTTTCATTCCCAACATAATGTTCACGATCTTGTAGACTAACATGCTTTTGCCTGAAGCAATATCATGGTTATGTATACTTAGGTTGTCTGCTGTTTAATCATGAGGTGCTGTGTTGCTCAATTGATGTGAGCTCCACATGAGTGGACTTCACCTGCAGTGGAAGATTTTGAATCCCACTGGAAGTACCAAATGTTTTGGGCTACACTATCAGACTCTTTAAGTGGAAATTAGTCTCACCCCCAAAGGTAGTGGGCAGGGCCACACCTTGTGAGAGACCCAATAAAAACTAGATTAGATGTTATTTGTACATATGTCATCATTGACTGTCTTCTCCCAGACTTTCTTTGAGTCTCTTGTCTACTGTATTGGCCTACAGGAACGTGTTTCTTGTATTTTATCACCTTATACGAACACGTTGTTTAAGTGCAACTGTGTGAGGGTTAGCTAGGAAGTAGTTGAATGAAATCCCATTATTAATATCCATGCAATGCAGAACCCATACTTGATAACATTATAAAATTATTGTGTGAAATTTTTTGGGGGGCTGTTTTTTCGTACATAAAAGATTAGATTGAAAGCACCAGAACATTACATCCTGTATATATTTGAAACCTAATCATCCTAACTTTAGTATGTAAGAATTCATACCTTTAAGACTGAACTGCTCCTGCATAGTGGAATTGTAATTTCACATTTAACAGAAAAACCAAACGAATGGTGTTAAAGGGTGGTGCCGTGGCCACCATGGTGGACTGGCATGGCAGATATTTTGCCAACTGATTCGCAATTTGTGAAGGTTGGCCTACTATGGCATCGCCATAAGCCACGATAACACACTTTAAGGCAGAATTTTGGCCTTCCATTGTATTCCCCCATGTACATTGATAATTCCGAACTAAACACTAAACAACTGAACATTGATTTCCAATATTCTTTGGCATAAGTATTTTTTACAATTATCATTAATATGTTCATCTCCCCTTGCTTTGTTAAGTCTTTTATTTCTAATATTTGTTCAGTTGATGGCAGGTTAATAAGTGGGGAAATGTTATTTATGACGAGTTTGTTCGGCCAATGGAACGGGTTGTTGACTTCCGCACTAGAATCAGTGGCATAAGGCCTCGAGATCTTAGAAAAGGTTTGATATTCTTTTGTTTATGTTAGAATCTTGTAGATATGTTAGAATCCCATAAGTATTGCAATTGATGATACTTAAAATCAATTAATGATATTAAGATCAAGTAGATTGATTTTATATTTGTGTTATTAGCCTAAAACAGGTTAATTGAATATTCTATTGTTATGTGTCTCCTTTATAAATTGAATATCTTCGCTATGGTCTAAACAAATAAAATTTATCATATGCTTTCTCGTTTTCTCTCTTCTCAACTTGGTATCAAGAGCCTAACAAGAAGGCAACTCTAATATATGCTTTCCCTACAGACTCATTGCACAAAGGGATAAATTTTTGGAAACTATGTTTTTCTGTTTATGTTTTTTTTCTGTGCTGTATTTCATAGTTCACCGTGGTCATTACTATTCCCTGCTGGTTCAATGAGCTGTTTGTAGCTGTCAACCACCACCACTGGCTTCACCTTGACTTGTGATAACCAACCTTAACAATTGCTCTTCCATTAGGCGGCTCACATCCCTAAACCCCACTCTTGACTTTTCACATCTTTGCCACTACCTCCATTGCACGTGACGAGACCTTCGATAAGCTTTCCAACAAATTCTTTTGTGATCAAACTCTGCTCGCCTATTCTAGTTTTGGATTTGTGGTCTTTCTTCCATTCTGCACACCATTTGGTCCATATCCTTTTTATGGGTTGGCTATTCTTTGTTTAACTAGCTATTCTCTATTTGGCTGGTTATTCTATGTTGGACTGTTTTCCACACTGCTGGACTGTTTTTCTCTCTCTTTGAGGTTGATCCATGACGACTCTGAAACTCATGCATCTTTTCACCAACTTTGTCACTGCCCTGCTATTCTGCTGACAAGTTGGATGCCAATAACTACAATTTTTGGGCCGTAGACATCAAACTATGGCTCAAAAGTCAAGGTTATCTTGACCATATCTTACCATTAAAGAAAATAATGTGGTTGAACTTGCAAAGCTAATTGAAGTGAAATTTGTGCTCAACTTTGTGGGGTCATCAATCAACTATCTTCATTTCTCCGTCAAACAAATTTTCTGCTCCCACAATACATTTGAATTATTTGGGATGAGACCAAGTCAATTTACACTAGTGACAAAAAAATTCTATAGGGTATGTATGCCAACACCCCATGGATGTGGTGGTGACAAAGACACTTGATAGAACCATGTTAAACTATTTGGGTTCTATAGGTGTTTTTCATGATTTTAATTAACTTCTGCCTCTTGATGTGACCCCTAGCAATGAAATTGGAGAATCAACTTGTCCTTCTCATGCTACTACTTTATATGGTTTACATGCAAAGCACTCTTAGGTTTCGGACTAGATTTTAGGATCTCTTCCTATTGCTTGGTCTTCTTTGCTTGCATCCCTACTAAAGCAACACTCACTCATTGTGAGTTAGACCTATGTACTTGTTAGAATAAATAGTCTTAAATGTGATTTATTGTACTATTGTACTATGTGCTAGACCTAGTACCTACGAGCATGCTTTAGACCTAGTTCCTTGGAGCATCTTCTAGAGTTCTCTTCTTTTCTCTCATCCATTGTAATGTATCTCAAACTAGTATAAAATGAAAACCTAAGAGGAGAGAACTCTCTCTCTCAAATTAACACTAAATCTTCTTCCTTTAATCTCAAGTTGGTATCAGAATAATGGGTTAGAGTCTATCCTAACAAAATTTGATTTCCACCCGCTATAGAACCATTCATTAATGTCTAGTCCCACACTCGAGATATATATACCTTAACGTGATGGGTGTGTGTTGAAAGTCTCACATCAACTAGAGATAAGGTCAATTTAAAGTGTATAAGTGGGTGCAAACTTTACTTTCTAAGCCGGTTTTGTGGAGTTGAGTTAGACTTAAAAGTCCACTTCTTAATGGTGCCATCTATTTTTTTTGGTTTTTCAGCCACAATCTCATAGGTATGTGATCATGGCCACACTCACAAAAATAATGATGATCGTAGGTCACGATTCAAGTGACTGTTGCCACAAAATTGGTCACACCAATGATTGCTATTATGCTCAACATGGTTAACCCCTAGAACAACTTTTGTGGTAAACTTTACTGTAGATTCTCTTGCATGCAATCTTCAATGATTTCCTTCGATAACATGGGGACCATTAGGTCTCTAGTTCCATTGCTTTTGTTGGTCATATTGGTAATTCTTTTGTTGGCATCTCTCACTCTTTAGGCTGATTTTGGTTCCACCGATCATGTAATTGATACTAAATCCTTTTTCCATCACTTTCTTACAAATGGTTCTAGAAAATAGTCCTAAGGTGTTTGTATTGATCATCCTCTTCCCTTTCTTTATATTCTTTATGTTTTTGGAGGCTCTTTTTAATTTATTGTCCATTAGTAAACTTACATGGTCTCTTGATCGTGTCTTATGTTTTACTAAAGATTAAATGTGCTTGTAGGATTAAAGAATAGGGTGGACAATTGTGTAAAACATTCAATGTTATTGATATCGGATAACGGAAAATATCCGCGACTCCAAAAACCGTTATAAAGTTATAACAGAAATCATAACGGGTTATGACGGAAGTATTACGGTAAAAAAATATAATACCACCACATATAATTTTAATGAAAAAGTAATGATATTATGTATAATTATATTGAAATTTTTTTTGCAAAATTATTATAGTGAAAGTAGAATAGTAAAAAAAAATAGACTTGACGGCGGCCGGTGGCAGTGGCGGCCGGAGGTGGTGGTGGCCGGTGGCAGTGGTGGCTGCTGGGTGCTGCTACAGTGATGCTACAACGGAAAATAAGGCACTGTGAAAAGAAAGAATTGACTGGATTGATTTTGAATAAAAGATTAAAAAAAATTGACTGTGGGGATTGAACAGAATTCACTGCTGGTGGCTAAAGGGCTAAAGGAAGTTAGGGTAAAAAGGTAAGAATGAAGAAAAATGTTTAAAATTTGAGTGGGTGTGGGCCAGGCCCAATTGTTTAAAATAAGTTAGGTTTCCACGCGTTTCCTTTCTTCCTCACAAGCATGCCGCCGCCGCTACTGCAAGTTCTTTCTTCTCTTCGCTGCCCCAAGTCCTTTCTTCTCTTCTCTTTCGCTCATCCTTTTTTTTTCTCAGTTCGATATTTTCGCCTCCATCGTTTCACCACCGCAACCCGCCATGCACAAAGCGGCCTCCATGGGCCGCCATAGAAAATCCGATTCGCCTCTGCCTTGTTATGGCGGCAGGCTCGGAAACTGGTACCGATTTCCGCCATGGCCGATATTCAATAACACTGAAAACATTTTATTTATCCTTGTGCCTTCCAACAAAATGAGACTGTTGAACAAAAATCAAACATCTTCTTGAAGCCACATGAACTCCTATTTTCCCCTCTCATGTTCCTCATAGTTTTTGGGGTGATGTTGTCCTTACTGTGTGTTATCTTATCAAACACATACCTTCCTCAATATGAACGATAAAATCCCTTGTGAAGTTCTATATCCTCACCACTCTATTTATCCTTCATTGTCTTAGGTCTTTGGTTCTACATGTTTTACTCATGGTCTTGGTTTTGACATTGACATACTGTCTCGATCTCATAATTGTTTTGTCCTCAAGTATTCACGGTCTCAAAAGGGTACAAGTGTTATTCCCCATCTTTTCTTATGGAATTCATCTTTGCTAATGTCACCATCTTTGAAACAATTACATTTTTTGGGTTTGCATCATTTGTATCTAAGACTTGGAACATCGTTCCTCCACCATTTGGGAAGTTTGTGGTTGGTTGTCAATGGGTATATGGTCAAGATTAGTCTAGAAGACAAGGTTGACCAACTTAAGTCTCTCATTTCATTGCAAAAGGTTATACTCATATCTTCCAGTTAGATTCTGGTGATACTTTTTTCTCTAGTTGCCAAAAGGCCTTCTTTGCAACCATTCTTGTCGATTATTGTCATTTGTCATTTGCCTCTCTTGGACATAAAGAATGCCTTTTTGCATGGTGATATGCAAGAGGAAGTCTACATCAAGCAACCTTGCTTTGTTGCTCAAGGGGAGTCCTCTGGTCTTATATGTTTGTTATGAAAATCTTTATATAGCTTCAACCAATCACTTTGAGCATGGTTCAATAGATCTAGTACTGTGATTCAACAATTTGGTATGATTTAAAGCGGGGCTGATCATTCTTCCTTCTATTAACACTTGTTGACTGCATCTATTTGGTTATTTATGTTGATGACCTTGTCATTACAAGCAGTGATCAAATCATCATCTTTTTAAGTATTCTCAAAGGAAAGATCTTGACAAACTAAAATATTTCTTTAGGATGAGGTACACAGTAAAAAATGAGATCATCATCCTCCAAAGGAGTATGCAATGGTATTGTGAAAGAAATAGAAATGTTAAATTCCAAGATAGTCGAAATCGCCAAAGGATCCCAATGTCAAACTCATTCCAAATTAGAGGGAGCCTCTTCCAAATTCTGAAAGGTACAAATGGTTGGTAGGGAAGTTGAACTACCGTTCTATTACTTGTACAAATTACTCATTCATAGTTAGTGTAGTAAGTTCCTTAACTCCTCATGCACGATACATTGGAACACAATGACTCACATTATTTGATATATTAAAGGAGCTCTAGAAAAGCACTTTTGTATGGAGACAAAGGGCACACTCTAGTTGTGGGGTATTTTGATTCAAATTGGTTGGGTTCCCCCACTCAAAGAAGGCTGACCTTTGATTTTTCTATACAAAATGTTGTAGTTAGGTCTAGTATGGAGGTAGAGTATCAAACTACGGCTATAGTCAATCAAAAGCTTAATGACTCAGAGTTGCTTAAAAACCGAATTTTGGAGAAGTTACATAGCTATCACTTATATGTGATGATCAATTTGTTATGCGAGTTGTCTCAAATCTAGTATTCCGCAAAAGGATATTGAAGTTGATTATTATTTTGATAGAGAGAAAGTCATGTTCGAAAAATTATCTACTCTTTGTGTCAATTTCCATGATCAACTAGTAAATATATTCACTAAGTCATTAGAGGGTCCTTGGATTAATGACATGCAACAAGCTTGGTGTATATGACCTATATGCTCCGATTCTGAGGGAGTGTTAGAATCTTGCAAATATGTTAGAATCTATAGATACACTAGCTGATGATATTAGGATCAATTATATGTATTCTATATTTATGTTATTAGCCTTAAATAGGGTAACTGAATATGATGTAATTGAGTAGTTTTTCTGGGTTCATGGAAGTCGTCATATGCCTTAGTTTATCTCTTCTCAACAGTCTACCATTTTAAATACAATTGAAAGTTTTGGAACTTAAAAATTCCAATGATATGAATTATACCTCATTTCAATTTCCTCGAAGAAACATCAACTTCATTATATTCTTTGAAAGTTTCAAGGAGTCACAATTTATTTACTCTTACATGCATCATTCACTTCTTTGGACAATTGTAGCTTAGTTTCAAAATTTTTTATATCATCTCTTTTTTACTGATAAAGTTTGGACATTTTTCAAGAGCCACTGATTTTTCTTTTTCTTTATCTTTGATTGGAGTTTTCTTTTCCGTGACTTAACCAAAGCAAAGCATGTGTTCTGTGCCTTAGTTGGTCCTAATCGTGTTGTTAGAACAAAAGTTTCTAGAGCTGTACTGTACTGTACTGTATTACTCCTGAACTATTGTAGTGTTATGGCTTATCTGGGGGATGGTGTTTTTGGGACAACCGGTTATTTCACCAATCAAGTATGGTTATAATGTTTTGTAATCAAAATCCGGTTTTGTTTGCATATATTTGCTAATCATTCCAAGATATTTTTTTGTTCGGATATTAAAAAATCAGCTTTTACATAAGAAAAAGAGTGTATATGAAGCTGAAAGGAAAAATAATCGTGAGTTACAAAATGCCTAGATTCATGAAAACAGCTGAAATTGAAAAAAAAAATGAGCCATGTCTGCACTAATATTAAGATGTTAGGGTTCAGGTGCTCAGCTATTTGCATGTCTCAATTTCTAGAAGCAGCCATAGTAGTTTTATTATAAGTACGAGGACCATGATTTTCCTAACCACTTCTATGATACTTATGCCAATAAACTAATACAAGTTTCAACATGATCATTAAATTTGTAGCAAAGGATTTTTGGACTGCTCAGAAGAAAGTGTCAGAGTTGATCAACGGAAGGATCCTTGTTGGTCATGCCTTGTCCAATGACTTTAAGGTCTACACTTGAGTGATTATTTCTTCCACGTTCTTGATTTGTGTGTATGTTTCTCTTTTCAGCCTTTGGTGTTTAAAACTAAGAGTTGGACTGTATTTCTGCAGGCATTGTTATTAACTCATCCCAAGAAGGATATAAGAGATACCTCCGAGTACCAACCATTTCTAGGGTGCTGTGACCTAATTGCTTCATCTACCTTAGGTTTACATTTCTAAGTATTCCTGTTATTCATTATAATAAATTTGCATTTGGGTTTAAGCAGATCAAGTAGCAGAAGAGCACTGCGACATCTTGCTGCCGAACATCTTGGTGTGCAGATCCAAACAGGAGAGCACTGCCCAGTTAGTTTATTTTCATTTTTTTCCTTATATGATTGATCAGTGACCAATACAAGACTATTACTGTGTTGAGTAAATGATAATTGTCTTTCTAGGCTAAAAGTTGCACTCGCTTTAATTGCTTGTGCCATTCTCAAAAGTTTGACTTTTTGTTTTTCATTTATGCAAACCTGCATTTTTTGTTGTGTCGCTGTATCTCTAAAACATGAAAAAAAAAAATCTAACAAAACCATGTTTCAGATAGAAGATGCTCGTGCTGCTATGCTGCTTTACCAAAGACATAAGAAGGACTGGGAAAAGAGCATAAAAGATCAATTTCGGTTCAAGCAGAAGCAAAGGAAATCGAAGCAGAAAAAGAAGCACAAGATTGAAGATGCTTCAAATGCAAACCATGTTGAAATTGAATCCTAGATTTGCGTGCCCTTTTGAAAACATCTGGTCAGGGGACCTCCCCTTCAATACTTGTTGTATTGCTTAGATTTGGACTCCAAGTACTGTTAAAAGAAACAGTTTTGCATCTAAGTATAATTGGTAGGGAAAAGCTGATCTCAGTTTTATTGAGTAGAAGTTATGGTAAGTTATTATGTACCCATTATTCAATTTGTGTTACACAGATCTATATGTCGTGTACTGTATTTCATAATACTTTAGTGATATTTATTAAAGAAGTAATTCATTTATAAAGTACTATCATGTATTTCATTTATAAAGTTCTGGAACTTTTATGATGATAATTTATAATTTATTTTGATAATATTTAATATACATATTATTTTGATTTTGATTTATATAATAATAATTATATATTTATTATATTTTTAAAAAATATTATATATTTTTATTATGTTTTAAACAAAATTAATATTTTTTAATATACATATATAATGTATCATATTTTATTATTTTTAAATTGATTGTATCGTGGTATCAAATATATATTGTATAACCATAATAGTGGTGTATAATATAGTAAAATTTATGCTTTAGTTTAAATTAAATCAACAGTTTACGTTAGAGAACTTTTATTTAGACTGATAATTTTTTTTTTGATTGAGATACATATATCATTATCGATTAAAAGCTCGTGTTTGGATTTACGATGAATTATCTAAAGTTATGTTGAGATATTAGTTAATTTAGTCTGTAGAAAATCTAAATGTCAAGTCTCATGGTGCGGAATGGATACTAAACTTACAATTCAATCATGCACCCTTTTTTTTCACACTTCCCCCATAAAATATTTTATCCCCATATATACCCCTGAGTAAAATATAATTAAAATTTTAAATTTCTTTCTTCTTTCTTCACACGGACATGTCTCTTTATCTTTACGTTCTCATTTCTATCATCTTTTTCATCCATCATCAATTTCATCTTCATTATTTTTTGGATTGACTAATCCAAACTTCCGAATCTGGTAATACATACTTAACTTAACTGTTTAATCCGGTACTTAATTTCTGGATTGGTCAATCTAATATGCATTATTAGATCTGAGAGTGTATACTAGATTACCCAATTTGGTATGTAAATTTACATACCTTACATATGAGATTGGTTAATCCGATATACAATTTTTTATCCAATAATGCATACTGGATTGGATAATTCGTATACACTTTCAAATATAGTAATGCATACTAGATTGATCAATCAATAAGTGCTTTTTTGTTGTTTTTTTTATTCAAGTTTGTTATGCATAGGTTGTTATGCATGCCCTAAAATGGACTCAGCTGCATGAGCTAACACCTCATTTGGCATCCATCCTGTGTAACCTGAAGTGATCATGTAATATGTGCTCTCATGTTTGAACAAAGTTTGAGCTCTTGTTGTTTGCTATTCCAGTAGTTGCTTTGGTGTAATTGGCATCATAAATATGCATCCACATCACATATTTTTCTATACTCTCATTGTAAATAACTGTTGGCCTCTCAAGCACATTAGATGTGTGCAAATCATTGGTTTCATTTGTTTCATATGTTGCCAATACAATCCCCTCATGTTCCCATGTCCACAAGTCCTTCGAAGAATAACAACCAACTCCAATGATGTCTACCAATCCGATATTTACATTTACATACCAGATTAGCCAATCTGATATATAAAATCAGATTGGGTAATCTGATATACACTTTCGAAGCATACTGAATTGACAAATCCAAAAATTTAGTTCCGAATTAAACAATCTAGCATTACCAAATTTGAGAGTGCATTTAGGATTAGTCAATCCAAAAATAGTTGTCGAGATGAAATTGGTGATGAATGAAAAAGATGACGAAGATGACAACGTGAAAGTAAGAGGGGCCGTCGGCATAAAGATAGAAGAAAAAAAAATTAAGATTTTTAATATATTCTATTCACGGATAAGATGGGATAAAACATTTTATAGGTGTGCTGGTAGAAAAAAGGGGGTGCAGGGAATAAATGCTCTTCAATGAAATACAAACAACTTTAGATTTTATTGTATTCAAAAATAAAAATTAACATTGCAACTATTTATTCAAATACACCCTAGCCTGTGTATTTTTTCTTGGGAATGAACTATTCTGGAATAAATTAATATCTGATTATGCTGTGTGTGAGTGTGACACCAAAATACTATTAGCATGATTAATCTTCACTCTAGAGGAAAAAAAGATTAGGATGTACATATGGTATAACAGAAAAAAGAAATTACAATTAGGATTATTTTCTATTCTAAATTTTTTTCTTCTGTAAGACTGTGTTAAGAAGAAAAATGTAGTGAGTAAAAGTTCCTTTGCTCCAAATCTATTTCTGTACACAGTTTCAAGTTTTTAAAAGTATACAGTTTTCCTTGATAAATAAGCTATTAAGACCTTTGTTATCTTTATATCCAAACAAACTATAATACTATTTTTTTTTAATAAGGAAATGCAACACTATTTAATAAGGAAATGCAACACTATTTAATAAATTCTAAATTTATTTTTCTGCAATGGTAAAACTTGATGACAAGTATTTAGTTGCCAAAATCCTTATTAAAGAATGTTTTTTTCTTACAAATAAGCATTAGCAACGACCAAGGCGCGACTATGACCAAAAGTTTAAACGAAACGCAACAACCACCGCTTCTATCTCTGCGGATCAAAACACAGACACGTTCCCTTCTCTCTCTCATTCACATGGTGCACATGCACACACACTCCTCACCTTCACTTCAAAAACCCTAAACCCTAAATCATTGAGATCCAACCCAATCTCAATGCTCTGAAATTCAGCCTCAAATACTGAGAAGATGCGGATTCCGAGCAATCGCGCGTTCACGAGAATAACGCCCTCTGCTTTCAGTTATCACCGTTTCAAATCCTACGTTTCAGACTGCAGAGCCGTGCTTCTTCCCTCCTTCGGTGGACCCGACCTGCTTGAGCTTCGGTCGAACGTGCAAGTCCCTCCGCTGAAGCCGCACGAAGTCCTCGTCCACACGCGTGCCGTTTCCGTCAACCCCTTGGATACTCGTGTGAGTTGTCTTGCAGTTGCATTGCTTTCCTTGAAATGTTCTTGAACTCGCCTGTTTTGAAGAGGTTTTGAGCTGTTCTGAGAGTTTCTTGAACTGTTGTGAAGATTTGTTGATGTTTTGGGATTTTTTTTTTAACTGTGTTGAGAATTTTCTGAGCTCTTTTGAGAATTTCTTATTGTTTGTCTCAGATGCGTGCCGGTTACGGGCGTTCCATTTTCGAGAGATTGTTGCCTCTCATTTTGGGGCGCGACATCAGTGGTGAGGTTGCGGCGGTTGGAGCTTCTGTGACGTCGGTGAGTGTGGGAGAACAGGTTTTTGGGGCTCTGCATCCCACTGCTGTGAGGGGCACTTACACGGACTATGCGATTCTCTCAGAGGATGAGGTTACTCCGAAGCCAGATTCACTTACTCACGTGGTATGTTGTATTGTCATGATCACTATATAGTTAGGTATATTTGTGTCTATGTTGGACTGTGGAAGCTGTTTGCAATCAATATGTGTGAGGGATTAAATTTACTATGATCAATTCATAACAGTAATTAGATGCCATTATTTTCATATTGTACACCCGTTTAGCTCTCTAAAGTGATAGCTATGTGGTAGGACACAACCTCCTATTACTACTATTACTAAGCTCTATTAAAGAAGAAACAAGGGGAAAGGAAAAATACAGCTGATTGTTTTAATTCAAACAGCTGCAAAATCTGTTGGTAGTTAACTTTGTTGTTGCGTTGGGAAGCTTGTATATATAAATATAGGCCTGTTTTCAGGTCTTGGGGTATTAGGAAAATTAGTGAATAGTGGGAGGATTCTGGACCCTCGAAGTGCCAAAGGTGTTTTTGTAATAATTCTGAAACTTCTATTTAAAATTCTCAGTCTCTTTGTTTGAGTTTTTGATCCAGTTTCTATAAACTGTTATTAGAGCTCGATTCGAGCTCTGTGGGTTAGTACACATGGTGCCTACAAGAATGATGGAATCACTAGTGGAAGCATTGGAGAAGACTCTAGCTGGGGAATTCAATAACCGGAACATTTTGAAGGAAGACTTAATGCAAGACTATCCCAAATGGATGCAGATTTAGAAGCTCGACTTTTACTAAAAGATTTTTGCTTGGCTCGGTTGGAGAGGCTGGTGGAAAATTTGTGAAAGAGGGATGTAGGAAAGGTGCAAGTGCAGCAACTTCTATAAACCAGAGAGTTTCTGATAAAGGTGCACCAGAAGAATTGGCGAGTGCAACATTCTTGGGAAACAAGAATTGTGACAAATGGAGGCAGCTGGATAGTCTTGTTTTTGAGGGAGAAGATGCAATGGGTTGGATAGGAAAAGTTGAGCATTATTTCCATTTGAGAGGGGTACAAGAAGAGGAGAAAATGGAAGAGGTTATGGTGGCAATGGAAGGAAATCGCTATCTTGGTTTCAGTGGTAGGAAACATGCAACCCAAACCAGCCTTGTTTTGGTTTCAAGAATGCCCTCATTCAAAGATTCCAACTGATTTTAATGGGAGATCCTTTTGAGTCATTGCTGCCTATTGAGCAGGAGAAATCTGTGAATGAATTCATCACTCAATTTGAAAGATTTGTGTGAGTTATTAAGGGGTTGGATGAACAATATTTGATGAGATTTTTTTTAATGGGTTACGGGAGGAGTTCAGAGCAGAATTGAAACTGTATAATACAAATAATCTTTCTGAAATATGAATAAATCCCACACTATTGAAGGGAAGAATGTAGCGGTAGCAAAGGCAGTAGGGGATTATGGAGACAGAGGAGGGGGTAGGAGTTTTCCTATTCAAAGAGGAACAAAGGAATGGATAACAACACCTCCAAGATCAATGGCAACAACTAATTCAACACCACCCAATTTATTGGCTGAAGCAAATTCTTTTTCTCAACCTGGTACCTGCAAGGCAGTAATGAGGTAAAGGCTAATGGTCTGGCCACAATAGAGGCAATTTTAAAATATTCACACAGTCAGAGCTTTAAGAAAAGAGCATAAAAGGAGAATGTTTTCATTGTGATGAAAAATATAGCGTGAGTCATGTTTGCAAGAACAAGCAACTCAACATCATCATGTTAATAGAAGAGCACAAGGAAGAAGAAGAGCATAGAAATGGTGGATGTTTTTGTAATTGCTGAACTTTTCCCACAATTCCATCTTGAGGACAAGGTGAATCTTATTGGCCTGGGTATTGTTAGGACACGACTTCCTATTACGAAGGTCTATTAAAGAAGAAACAAGGGTAAAGGAAAAATACAGCTGTTTTTTTTTTTTTTTAATTTAAACAGCTGTAAAATCTGTTAGTAGTTAACTTTGTTGTTGTGTTGGGAAGCTTGTATATATGTAGGTGTGTTTTCAGGTCTTGAAGGTATTAGGAAAATTAGTAAATAGTGGGAGGATTCTGAACCCTCGAAGTGCCAAAGGTGTTTCTGTATTAATTATGAAACTTCTATACGAAATTCTCAGTCTCTTTGTTTGAGTTTTCTTTCCCATTCATAGTTTCTGATTCAGTTTCTATAACTATGGCAATAATATTTGTCTCTTTGTGCCCTATCCGTTGGTTTTTCTTTCAATCTTATAACTCATTCTTTACAAAATTAGTGGTTTCTACATTTAGCAATTGGTTATAATTTCCCTTGTTTACTTTGATAATTGAACCCATGCTTTTTTCTTCTTTTTTTCCCATTTTAATCTTGTAGGAAGCCAGTGCCATTCCTTTTGCTGCATTGACAGCTTGGCGTGGACTAAAATGTACAGCGAGAATAAGTGAGGGGTATGTTTATATTGATGAGATTATGATTTCAATGGGTGGAAATTAATTTCTGCATATTATTTTCTGTTCTATATTTTTTTTTTGTATTTTTATCACACTATAAGTTCAGCTTGCTAAAAGCTCTCGTTCCACTAACTTATATCCTTTAGCTTATCTCAAACAGACAAAGGATATTAGTAGTGGGAGGTGGAGGAGCAGTAGGGTTGGCTGCAATTCAGCTTGCAGTAGCTGCTGGATGCTCTGTTGTAACTACTTGTGGAGGTCAAAGCGTAGAGAGACTGTTAGCTGCTGGTGCGGAGCAAGCTGTTGATTATGTTGCTGAGGTGGTGTTGAAACTTCTTTTGTATACTTTTTTCCAGTCTTCAGTTATTTAAACTGTGCCAAATATTGCTATTGAAGCTTTTTGTTTGAAAAAAAGATCATGAAAGGGAAAATAACAAATACTTGGTGTACCAGTTTATCAAAAAACAGAGAATAAGATGCTAAAAACTGAAATAAAATAGAGATTTTAAAACAGAAAATAGTTGCCATTTGATGAATGTGGAAACTGGCCGTTGGCACGTGGTCATTGGTAAGATGTTTTTTCTTTTCAAACTAATTTTTTATATTTAAGTTTGAAGTTAGTGAAAATAATTATAAATGTGGATAAGTGAGAACTTAGGGGGCGATTGGGGATTGCAAATCTAAACAAGATATCTATTTAATTTTAATTGTTCAATAAAGTTATATGGAAGAGTGATGGCAGCTAAGGTCTTATCTTAATTTAACTTCTTTCTCTAAGAAATACAAATAAATCCTAATCCATAAGGATTGACTCTATTCTGTAATACTATCCATAAAGTGAAATTTGAGGTTTAGAATATGTACCAATAAGACCTAATTAACATAAAACCCAAGCCCAAATGCAATCCAAGACAAATATATATGAAAATCAGTGGTTTTCTTATAACTTTATTCTGGATTGACAGGATGTTGAATTGGCTATAAAGGGGAGGTTTGATGCTGTTTTGGATACTATTGGTGTCTCAGAGACAGAACGAATAGGCATTAGTTTTCTGAAACGAGGTGGACATTACATGACACTTCAGGTAGGATATGAATGTCACCTTTCTCATCCTTATCACACTTTGCAGATGTACTTAGTTCGTTGGCAGAGTGACCTTTTAGATGTCTTTCTTAAAAAGCAATGCTTGTGCTTCAATCTCCTATGTTTGCTATTTCATTGAAGGGGGAGGCAGCATCCTTGGCTGATAGGTATGGACTTGCTATTGGGCTTCCAGCAGCTACAGCTCTTTTATTGAATAAACAGCTTCTATACCGGTGCACTCATGGAATAGGTAGAAATGTCCAAATTATCATTCTATTTTGCTTTGATAACCTGGAAGTATGTTTACTCCTTTCCTTTGTAATTTCTATCTTTTGTTTGACATTGATAGGACTGGTATCATAGCAACAAGAAAAAACTGGGTTTTTATTGAATGAAACTATGAAGAAGTCTGTGAATTCATTCATTCGTAATTCCAAATATTTCAAGAGGTCTAGATCCTCTCCTTGTACTGCTTTCCGATCACAGAATCCCCTAAGTTACTGGTCTACAGTTTATAACTGAAACCCATGCTTAACTGGCTTAATTAGTTGCAATACAAATACACTGCCCTTCTTTCTAACATAAGCTTGTGTATCTCTTTGACTAACTAACTTAGCTAACCACTACAAAACTAATTAATGGGTATCTATCATACTCTCCCCTAAAATTTCAACATTTCCTCAAGGTGAACTGCTTCTGAATGCTGAAATAAAGTTCCCGTGGTGTTCTTATTGACGACAGAATCATGGTGGTGACCAAGTCAACAAGAATAAAGTCTTTTTTTTTTTTTTTTTTACCAAAGTTAACTTTCAATCCTCCTAGGTTAAATACCAATGTGATTGTAGCCATTCATCTCTAATACTGTGTTTTCTGAGGCATTTTTTACCATGAAACTGAGTGTTGTAGTTGCAGCCTTACAGCCAAAGGTTATGAGGAATTACCATGACCTTCATAGGTCATCTATCTTACTCTGTTGGGTCTGGTTGACTAGGATGTGAGGAACACTCAGTTCCCGTGACTTCCTGTTTTCTTTTCCTTTTCCCATTTTATTGTAGTGGGTTGGATTTGTTAATTCCGAAAAAACACCATTTATTTCTCCAGGGTTCCAGTTCTACACCTTCCATGTCGGAATATGATTCTAGTTGTTCTTAGCCCGCATTGCTCCAGCCTCTTTTTCTCCCTTTGATTGTCCTTTTGTTGCTGTTTTTATTTGTTTTTCTAGGTCCATCCACTAACTATTCTTTCCACGCGGTTCTTTTCTTGGCTCTTGATTTTCATCTTTACTTCTATTTTCTTCATCCAACATGAAATATTGTTCATACTTTTCTGTTTATTGACGATACCTGTTCCTATAAACGTTGGAGACAAATTCTGTGATTTTTCCATCCACCTATTGGTTGAAACTTCTACTTCCCTTAATTAACATGATCATTTTATACGTTGAGGATCACCTGTACCTTTTGCCTGAGTTATTTCGTCATCTCCTTCAAAGATTCTATTCCCTGCTCCCCAATGATTCCAAATGCTCCAAGAATCTGTCGTTAATGCGCCCACAACTCTGGGCTCAATTTCTCTTGTACCAATTGATAGAACTTGTATCATAGCAGTGAGAAAGGACAGTTTTCATTGAATGAAATTAGGGATGAAAGCCCATAAGAAGAAAAACAAAATTCTAGATATTTGAAGAGGTCTGGATCCACTCCTTACACTGCTTTCTCAAGGACAAAGGTTATCTGAACTGTCTATAGTTATTCTTATTTGTAGGAAACTACTGGTCTACAGTTCATAACTGAAACCCACCTTGATGGACCTACATAGTTGCAAGCCCATTTACCTTCTTTCTAACAGAAACCCTTTATTTTGTTGACTAACCTAACTAACTTGGTACTAACATACAACAACAACAAAGTCTTATCTAACTCTTTACTAACATAATTGACATAAATAATGGATATGTATACATTAGACCTTTTTTGGTAGACTTCTATCTAAGCACATCTACAACAGAAAAAAAAAAATGCTTTTTCATAAACCAAAATTAACTCGTGTAAGTTAATCTGTACATAAGCTAATTTTAGTTTATGGAGAAAACATTTCATTTTTCTTATTTTTTTCTCCGAAAAGTGTTTGCGAAGAAGTTTGTCCAAACAAACTTATAGTCTTTTTACCACGCCTAATGTGCATACATGCTACTCCCCTTTCGTCGTCCGTAGTTCACTATAGGCTAAAGGAGTAGTTTAGATGGAGTGAAAAAATTTTATATTATGCTGATTGATATGATATTTGTTTTTAATCTAACATTGTATTACTGGAAATTTTTTCTTTCTCATACCTAGGTGACCTAAGTAGAACTCTCAAGCATTGATAAGATCTGGAGCTGAACCAACTTAATTAAAGGAATAGAAATTTTGAAAATGGGTTATGCTGTAATTTCCTTGTACTCTATGCATCTGGTATTCCATTTAAGGTAGCGAGATTGACATCAAGCTTTCTTGCTGGTTGTTATGTAAATGAAGCAGAATCAAAGATATCCTGAAGTAAAACCCTTTCTCGCATGTCCACCTTCCTTGTAGAAAAAGTGAAAAACACATTTTTGATTTAACAGTCTAATTGTTTTGTGCTTGGTGTTCCCTTTAGATTTAATTTAAATTGTTATTGGTGTAAGTTAGAAACCAAGGGTGGTGTTTATTTCCTTGTTTTACCTGTACTGACAAATTCCTGGTGAAGTTTTTTTTTAATGTGGAGCCAAAACTCCTTCGTTCATTGTGATTACAGAATACTCATGGACATACATGAGGGCTGACTCAGACGGTTTAAATGAGATTCGAAAGCTATGTGAAGCTGGGAAGATGAAGATACCTGTGCATACAACGTTTCCCATAACACAAGTAAAAGAGGCACATGAGGCAAAAGACAAGAAGCTCATTCCAGGTAAAATAGTTCTGGAATTTGATTGACGTCCCGAAGCTGATAGCAGCCGCTTAAACTAGGTTTTTTCCCCTTCATTCTTGGGTTCTCTTTTCAATGGAATGTTCCACAATTAATTGACGAATTGATAGTTTTCTTTTTTCTTTTTTTCTGGGTTTTCATTATATGATAGAAAGTGGAAACTCTTTGTAAATTTTTGATTCAGAATATATCCGGTCATGAAAGTCTGTAAATTGATAAGTCTGTGTGACACATGACGACCTTTCTTTACCTTTACAACTGTTCAAGTTTTAGTCATGTCCATTTGTGTTGTCGTGGAAGGTGTTGACATGACGTTATACCTTCATAACCCCCATGTGTCAGTTGCACTCACTATCAGTAGCCTATCCATGTTCGCTTGAATTGTGACATCGAAAGAGAACATTGGTAAATTATTAGCAGAAAGCTTGTTCATTGTATTGACGTATTGTGCTACTAGGGAGCGGAGAGGTAGGCATCATTTGCTGTTGAAATGGCCAGATCTTAGGAACATTATCGGGCAGCATTTGTCTGCTTACCTTTTAATTTATTTGAACTGCTAGGAACAGCCTATTCTCCTTTCTTGATCACGTGTGGCATTCGTGATTCAAATGTTAATGAATTAAAACTTGTAACCTCACTTGGATACAACTATTCAATTATTTACGGTCTGGTGGGACACAATCTAACATGGACTGCATTACACACTTTGACAACCCCCTAACACTGGTCACCAAACCAGCAATTATTTTGATTGTAACACTATAAATTAGGTCTTCACCTCTTTAGTTACTCTTTGTATTATAATATTACCCTAATCAACTTCGTAATTATCATAGTTTAGAAAAAATGTAAAGGTACCTCAAAAAGGCTCATTGCCCACTTTACGGCATCGGCTTTACCTCAACCGGGCCTCATGCAGAAAAGCCCAAAAAACCAGACAAAGTTAAAGTGCCCTTCAATGTAAGTCCATAAAAAAATATTATTGCACAATCTGCTTTTTATAGATGTCTTTCTATATGCGTTCTTAGTATCAGTTTTGTCAAGTTGTGTAAATGTATGGTCAAACCCATTCTTTTTAAGTAACCTTGACCCACTTATTAAGTTGGTTATCATTCAGCTTTGGAGTTAGGATCATATGAACAAAGAGTTGTGCGTGGTTCTCTGAGTGGGTTTCCATGTAGCTGGACCACACCTCTAACCTAACCCTATTAAATGCTTTACCTTGTTGCATGTGACGTGAGTGTTGAGATGATGGTTGAAGGGTGTTTACCAATCTCTGATTTTACACCAAAATTGAATTAAGTATCCAACTAATGAATGCAGTAACAGTATTATGAAATAAAATATTATCAATAACTAGAAAGTTTAATTTATTAAAAAAACTTTTCATTTTCAAATTAATGGTGGTCTATATGTGCTAGTTTGTTTGCATTATTTGGCAGGCAAGTGACTGACCTATTCAATTAGCTTCATTTTATTAATATCAGTCGATAATATTTTGGCAAAGGCAATGAAATGAATGAATGGATTTCTCTGCCACGCGTCACATGTGCGCAGATTTCTATGATATCCATGGGAAGCATAGTAAACGGCACACTCCTTCGCAAATGGGTCCATATGTTTGTTTCGGAATCTTGCATCTACTCTCCTTTTCATGCGCGTGCCTGCACACACTTTTTTTTCTCCCTTTTTTTTCTCCCCGGGTCTCTCCTTTACATTCTTTATTCAATTCAAACATGGTAAAGTTGTTGACTTTTATAAAATGATAAATAATGTTTAATCTATTGAAATATAAAATAAAAAATATGTAATTATTCATTAGTACAAAATCATCTTACACTCAACTTCCATATTCTTCTAGGTAGCTTCAATCACCATCGTCAACCCATGCATTCGTTTCTAATGGAATTCTTGCATGCAAATGTATTCCATTATTAAAAGGATGGTACTCTGAGTACCGGACAAAAAGTTGAAAGTATGGTGAAATGAAAACAGAAAAATATGGTGAAATGCAGTAAAAGGCGCGTGGCGTAAAAGGAAAGCAGTGATGAGTGAGATAGGGGAGCAACAGCTAAAAGCAATGAAATTGCTAAGCTTGTATGTATCGTGTGGTCACGTGCGGTGCACCTTCTTCCTTCTTCTTTTCATCTCTTCCTGTCTTATTCCCACGTGACGTCTTTCACACACACCCTTCTTCTGCTTTCTTATTTCGTATCTGCCACTCCCAACCCATCATTTCTTCATTTCCAAACAACCTAATTATTATTTTACCATCTTCTTAATGTTGATTAAATATATCTAATGTGCCCTGACAAATGATGAGAAGTCTGAAAAACAAGACATAATAACAATAATAGTGTGTTTGTATTGTGAAAACAGAGAGAGAGAGAGAGAGAGAGAGAGAGAGGTGAGAAAGCAGAAAAGGCAGGCATATGTTACAGACAGACACTGTACCATAAGGGTACAGGTTTTTAGTTATTTGGTATTTACATCTACACTTACAAAACAATAGTATTATCACTGCAGCTCTGAGTTCTCACACCACACGGATGGACACATGAATTCTGTGAAAGTGTCATCAACTTTTGTATTCCCAACACCAAAACTTTCTCCCCCATTTTCATTTTCCTTCATCTCCTTCTATCATCTATCAATCTATCTGCCCACGTTCCTCCCCACACTATTTTACTGCTTCCTACCACCTATCACAATACATCTTTATAACATTTTTGCATCTCAATTTGGATCACATACATATATACATTATCTGCTGCATATTCATTCTTGTCCCTTATTCCAACCATTTCCCATCAGGCTACCTGCCACCTACAATAAACTCCATTATTGTAGAATCACATTTCATGAATCTTATAAAAATGGGAATCCTTGACAGCTGAATTAACAAAGTTGAGGAACATGTTAAGGGCTCGGTATGCAATAGTTTCGTATTCAAGAAAACCACTCAAAATATGATTATGTTTTTATATAGACACTCCAATCCAATTTGGGTCTTTGTCAATTCACACTTTTTTCTTTCTTTCTTTCTATCACGTTATGGCAGCGCTTGTTGTATTTATTAAATACATCTACTGTTTTCTTCATCATTTTTGTAGTTTGTGGGCATTAATTACGTATTAAGAATACAAGAAGCGAAGCTAATCAAATTATTATTTGAGAGATTTCTTTCACATTCATTGCGGCTGATAATGCTTCTGATATTGACAAATACTATACCGTTAGGTGGGCTTTTCTATTTTTTTCCTCTCATAAATAGCCGTTGGGTAGGTTTTGTTTTCCAAGTTGTATTGGTAGTTGTGTTTGCTAGTTGTTGGTTAAGATTATCGTACCATTATTTGGTAGTGTGCTAGTGTTTTCACATAGGTTTTTATTAAGGCAAAAGTTATCTATATTTAGGGGATAAAAATCCCATTATATCCAGAAACTATTTTAGAAAATTTTAACAATCATGATCTAAAATAGTAGCATTGATTTTACCGAAACGTCTAATAGTAAACACATATATTATTCACGACATGAGGCCAAAATCTCCTTTATGCTAGTCTTACAAGAATATAAACTCTTTATCTATTCCTTTTCCTGTCAAATTTCTTTTCCACTCACACTCTCACACACAACCTTTCTTTTTCTATTATTTTCCCACTGCTTTCTGTCTTTACCAAAGTTGTTGATCTGCCAAAAGTCTCGTGCACGCAGATGATTTTTCCTTTTCTGCTGAACACGGAGACGAACCTTGAGACTTGAGTACTTCACTAATAACAAGTATCATTCAAGATTCACCCCCCACTTCATTTCACCACACATATGATTCATACCACACTATCCCATTCCCAAATACCAAGTCCAAAGAAAAATATTATAGTCATCTTAGAAGAAACCACTTGTGAATCGATGAATCTGGGGGAATGGATTATTATTCCTCCGTAGTGCATAGTTGCAAGATAAGGTGACAGATTATGTGAAAAAATGTGAAAAATGAAAGTAAGTTTTGTTTTACTAAGATATAGAACTAACTTAATGAGAATATGTCTGTAAGAAATAAAAAATAAAGAAAAAGCACCAGTTGGCAACAAGACCCTACCCTACACTCTAGCCACAGTGGGTTACATTTTGATAAAGACAAACAGCATTTCGTCATCTTCCATTAAACACTTTCCTCTCTCTCAGTATCTCTCTCTCTCTCATTCTATCGGACACACTCTCACTCACAAATAGTAGCCACCTTGCAATCTGTTACTGAGGATAATAGGCCACTCCACCTCACAACCAAGCAACGCTAAGCAATCTTTCATTTATTGACTGTGCTTTTATAGAGCTACCATCCCAAAAAATCAACTCTTGTGTCACACAATGGCCATGGCATGACTTGGCAAGTGTTATTCTGAAACCAAATAAAAAGAAAAAAGAAAAAAATGGAGACAGATAGAGAGAGACCCCATCGCAGCACAAGTAGCAATAGCAGTAGCACAAGCGAGTTGTTTGTTTGCTTCACTTCCCGTTTGTCCTCTTCATCCATGAAGCTCTCTTCTAAGTCCATTCTCAGCCCAAGCCGCAGCAGAGACCCTCCTCAGATTTCCCTCTCTTCTTCCGTCAGCAGGAGGCTCAAGAGCAATGGCAGCATGAAGGGAGGCCAAGCCTCTCCCATGTTCCCAACTGCTGGCAAGAGAAGAGGGTGTGGCTTTGAGAACCCTGAACCTTCTTCTCCCAAAGTCACTTGCATTGGCCAGGTGAGGGTCAAGACCAAGAAGCAAGGGAAGAAGATAAGGGCAAGGTCTAAGAGGAGAGGAGAGGCTAGCTTTAGGAAGGGTGAACAAGGTGGTGCAAATGCCAATGGAAATGCAAATCCTAATGCAGATCTAACTAGACAAAACAGCCAAGGGTTTCAGCATCACCAGAACTGCTTGAAGCATCGGAATCAGAGATGGGTGCATCTCCCCTTGACAATATGTGAGGCCTTGAGAGAGTTCAGCTGCTTCTTTCCTTGCAGGTCTTCTTGCATGTCAAGTGAGAAGGAGAAGGAAAAGGGTGGTGGAGTGGAAGGAGGAGGACTTGTGAGAGAGGGTTCGTGTGGGAATGGACTTGGAAGGTGGCTGGTGGCTTTGCAGGATGGGGATGGGAAGGGAAGGGGGATTGAGTTAGTGATGGAGGAAGAAATGGAGGATGGAAGAGAGAGAGGTGAGAGGAGCCGCAGCCAGAGGAGGCATGTGTTTGAGGACATTGATGTTGATTTGGTGGTTGGAGAGGAAGAAGAGAAGAAGAATGATGAGGTGGTGGGAGAGGAAGAAGAGAAAGCAAGAGTTAGCATATGTATTCCTCCCAAAAATGCTCTTTTATTGATGAGATGCAGATCTGATCCAGTCAAAATGGCAGCTCTGGCTAACCGTTTTTGGGAATCACCTGTTCACAAAACCAAATGTCAAGAAGAAGAAAAAGAAGGGGAAGAACATGATGAAGAAGACATTGTGGATGAAGATGAACAAGAAGTAGAAGATGATGACACACAGCAACCCATCAAAGTGAAAGAGGATGAGCAACAAGTAGAAGTAGAAGAAGAAGAAGAAGAAGAAGTTGAAAGAGAAACCATAGAAGATACCATTTGCCAAAGAGAAACAGAAACTATGGTGGTGGTCAGTGAAGAAGAAGAAGAAGAAGCCGGGAAGGAAAGCTATGAAGTTGAAAGCGTAGGAAACATAGAAAGCAGAGAGTTTCATGAAGTAAAAGAAGAGGAAGAAAAGAGTGACCAAGAAGCAAATGAAAATGCCATCGAAAAAGGTGAAACTTTAACACATTCTGAAGCTCATTCAGATCTCCACAACCTTAAAACCGAAGGAAAAGAGGTTAATCTCCAAGAGGCTATAGAAGTGAGAGAAAACAACGAAAGCTCAGAACTTTCTTCCACCCCAGAAACGTTCACAGCTTCAGAACCCACCCCAGAAACGTTCACAGCTTCAGAACCGGAAAACGACGACGGAGAGCCAGAAACGGAAGCAGTGACGACCGAAACTTCAGAAGGGTCAACGGAGGAGGAAGAAGAGAAAGTGACTACGGAGACCGAAACGCAAGAGCCGACCCGAGACCCGAATTCGGATCCACAGTCAAAGGAGCGAGAAAATGGGTCAAAATGCGAAGATAGAGAAAGGGAAACGTTGCCGGAGTGCTTGTTACTGATGATGTGCGAGCCCAAGCTGTCAATGGAGGTGTCCAAGGAAACGTGGGTTTGCAGCACCGACTTCATACGGTGGCTACCGGAGAGACCTGCCGCCGCAGGCGGCGGCAAAAGGCTGAATGGAGAGACCTTTACAAAGACCAAGCCGAAGCCGAAGCCTTCTCCACCGCTGATGCAGCCGCCACGGTCGTCGTGTTCGTTCCCGGCGATGGGCGGTGCCGCCGGAGTGTCAATGGCGACAATGATTGAGCAGAAGCTGGTGGGGTCGAAATCAGGTAATGGGTACGAGCCGTTTGTGCTCACGCGCTGCAAGTCGGAGCCGATGAGGTCATCGGCTAAGCTAGCTCCGGAGGCTTGCTTTTGGAACAACAGGAAGCTTGAGCCGCATCCACCCGCCGCTCAGCTTGGGGTCGGCGCGCCGGCTGGTGTTGGATTTTGATTTTCATTTTAATTCTCTCTTCCTGAAAACTCTCAAATTTCTTTTTTTTTTTAATTGACAGAATAATCAACTGTTGTTATTATTATGTGTAGATTACTGCTAAACTTTGGGCTGCTTTGTTAAACTAGGATTTTGATTATACTCCTATTTTGCTGTTTTTAGAATGTAATCCTTTGTATAAATAGTTTTAGTGATGGTATTTGTTTTGGGGTCCATTATTACTCGTTAGTGAAGTTATAATAAGAGTTTTAATTTACCTGTGCAGTGTTAACCAGTATTCTGGTATGATGTGGTGCATGTTGTATTTATTTCTGTGATGGTTGGTATATTTCTTAGTTGGAACATATTATGAAGGAGATAATGGAAGTGGTGGAAGGCTTGAAGTATGTGTATATGCGTGTTCTTGAGGGCATGAAGACAAAGTGAGTGGGACATTTTGTTAAGGTTGTTGTGTCTGGTTGTCTAATGCCATAATTAGGTTGGAATTTCTGTGGACTTTGGTCAATGGTCGTGGCTCATCGTTTTAAAGCACTACTGCTCTGTGATTAAGCTTCTGTAATGTGTCGTTGTAATTAACAAGTCTTCATGGTAGTTGCATTGCATGTGTAATGGGGAATTCATTCCAAGGTGCTGCATTTAATTACAGGGAAAACAGTCAAACCACAAGTTTGACTAGTCATTAGTGGTGCACTTGAATTTATTCCTTTCTCACTTTTAATCATCATCATGTTTTTGGGTACTTTTTATTTTTCAACATCAAAATTTTACTAATTATCTTTTTTATTAGGTATACTTTTATGTGTTTTTTTAGTTTTTTAAGTAAATTGCCTTTTGGTTTTTGTGCATAAATAACCTTCATAAATCATGTTACTATCATGTTGGGAAAAAAAAAAAAGAATCAAAACAGTGATCAGATCAGATCACAATAGTATCTACTAACAACCGATGACTAATTTCTGTCCACGAAGTATGAATTTCATTGTTTTAATACTGAGAATTGATTTTGGAATCAAATGAAATTTTTTTAATAATATCTGCTAAAGACAAAGATTATTAATGAACTTTATAAGTAGTAGCAAGAGGCTTTATGATGTTTTAGCAAAGCAAGCATTTTTGGTTTGTAAAAGTGTGTTGATTTGTGAGTGTACTCATAATATTGAATTGGTTTGAGATAAATATTAGTTAATAGGTTAGTGACAGGTTTTGAAAGGAACTGCAGGAAGATAAGCTGTAAAGTTGGCATTTTGTCTTTCTCTAAAACTTGTTTGCAATAGCAGAATTTCAAAACTGTTTCCTCAGTCAATAATACAGTGTGCAGCACACTCAGCTCCCAAGGAAGCAAAACTATAGATAGTATCATTATCTCATGCAAGCTCATTCCCTCTTTGTTTTCGATGGTTTTCTTCCCAGAAATACACACTATTTCATCTAAGGTGAAGTGAGATTTATCCGAGTAAAAAAGTGAACTAATTTATCAAAATATTAAGATTCTACCTAAAAAGCTGTTTTTTTTTTTTTTAATTTTCAAAGACATTGAGTTTGAGCTGCTTATTATATGTTTGATAATAGTAGGTTTAATTATCTTTCAATTATTTTCAGTTGAGCTTTTATTAATTTTTTATTATGTTTATTGAATATTTAAACTATTTATCTTTTCAGTTGAATTATTGTTCTTTAATTTTTTTTAATCGGATGACGTAATGTTATTTTGTCTTATTATTTTTCTTGTTTATATTCATGTATTAAAAAGGTTTAATATTTTATTGCTAATTTGAAATGATATTCCGACTAATATAAAATGATTAGTAAATTTTATTATTTTTATTGAAAATGTGTTAGACAATGAGGTCATTATGTTTTTTAATTATTTTTATGTTATTATCTAGCGGGACTAAGAAACTGGCTTAGTCACCTATCGTTTTACCTTTTACCTTGATCGTAATATTGTTTTATATTAACAATAAAATTTCATGTTTTTATTGGATTGATTGAGTACTCTTAACTCCTGACTAACTGGTTCTTCGTCCACTCGTCCTTTAGTTGATTTGTTTTCAAGATTTCTTGTTCGATGGAATCTGCTTGGATGGTATCTGCATAAGGCACTTTGTTACTTAAGTCGGGAAAAGTTTATGCAATAATCAATTTAATCAATTATCTTACTTGGATCTTCTATTTATACTATTTGTAATAGGCTTTTACTTACCACTGATCTGACCACTGATCTAATCACAGTGATACCTTAATACGATTACTAGACTAATTTATGCTAACCTATTTTTAGATTGATTTAATGGCACCTATCGACCTTCTTGTCCATAAATATGTCATACAGTATTTGACGTTTCATCTAGAGATGACAAACAAACTCACCTCCGTGGTATCGCCCAAATCTATCCCCGTTTTAAAGGGAAATTCTCATATATATATATATATATATATATATATATATATATATATATATATATATATATATATATATTTTTTTTTTTTTATTTCTTCTGATTATTTGGTTTGTCATGAAACTTATTTTATCTCTAATATATTTTTCATTTTATCATAACCTTTATATAATTATGTTATAATAATGTATGTCAATTAAAAAAAATTTATGTCTCACATTTAAATATTTCTATTATTTTTTAATATTTTTATTTATTGTGTATTTTTCTTTCACATGAGAATGTTTATACTCTCAATTTAAGTGTTTAATAGCATAAACTTTTCATTTACTAGGTAATATGTAAACAAAAATTCTTTATTTATTATTATTAATTTTTGTTTCACTAAAAAAAAAATTTTGTTATTTCTTAACCATTGAGTATATATGTTGATATTTGAAAAGTTTTCTTAGATCTCTAAGGTATTTTTCATCTTATCATACCCTTAAGTATACATTTATTTTCTTTCAATAGTCTCTCAAATTGTTTATAAGACACACATTTTTTAACTTTTTAATATTTTTATTTGTTGTTTATTTTCATCATGTAGAATATTATTTCAATATATTTTATCTATTTTTTTTTATTTTCTGACTCATTATTAATCATACTATAACTTTTTCATTATAATTGTATAAATAACTTTTATTTATCACAATATAAAAATTTAATGTAATTGTCATGAATTTTTTTTAATCACCATCCAACATATATTGAAGTTCAAAAGATACAAGATATATATTAAAATTTTATTATTTGTTCTTTGCGTCATTTTGATCAAGTGATGTATTATAACTTTTATTAGTGTATAAAAAATAGATTAATCAGAATTTAAAAATTGATGTAAACAAACATTTAAAATATATTTTAATTTGAATATTTGTTTTCCTTTTATATTTTTAAAAAAATATTTTTAAATTTTATCAAATAGGTTTCATTAATTTTTGTAAATTTAATAAATATTTTGGTTCTCATGAAATTTTATTTGGTATTCTAATCTAAAATGTAAACAACAATTATAATTTATTTCAAAGTATTTGATATCGAAGAAACAATCATCCTCCTAATATTGAATATTTGATAATATTATGTTTCATTTATCGTAATTTTTTATTATTTTATAAAAATTAATTAAAATTAATATTGAAGTACTAATAAAACGGGTATGGGTATGAATATGAGATTATACTTATTAATCGATACGAATGGAAATGACACAAAAATTTGATATCCGTTGAGTTTAAATATGAAAAAGAAGATACATTTTTTCTACATAGATAATATAAGTATAATATAACGAAACACGTCCCCGCGATGTTGTAAAACCCTATTTTTCTGCCCTAAAATTTAAAGGGGCCTAGCCCTATTTGTTGGGCCTAAGGACTGACCCATAGGGTGTCCAAAGCCCTTAAGGCAGCCTAAACCCTCTCAATTCTTCCATTCTTGCGAAAACAGTACCTTACTCTCTCCCTTTTCCCTATCAACAGAAGCTCTGCTAGGGTTTGGTTCCCTCTCGTTCGTGCTAGCTCAAAAGCTCACCTCGTCTCACGTAAGTTGATCCTTGAACCGTACGCCCTCCTTTCGAAGTTGTTTTTGTGGTTTCTGTTAGGGTTCACTGTAGTAACCCTGTTATTCTCTCTATGTCGCTGTTCGAGTTCGTAACCCTACTCTTGGAGCTGCTGGATTCATCGGCTTAAGGTCACAGTCTGTTATTAGCCTCTTTCCAGGTAAGGGAAGCTAGGGCTTTATTGTTTTAAGTTTTCGATGCCTGTTTGGTTGATTTTATGTACTGGAAGGTTGATATATGTTATTGGTTGTGTGACAATGCATGGATTATACTGCTATAATGATGTGTATCTGTTTCTGCACGAGAGAGAGTGGTGAGCTCTGCTAAACTCGCCCAGGCGAGCAGGTTGGTCGCTCAAAACGAAAGCTCTCGCTTAAGCGAGGAGCTCTCGCTTGAGCGAGAACAACAGTAACTCCCTCCCATCTCTGTTTCGAAGGCTCGCCTAAGCGAAGGCCACTCGCCTGAGCGAGTTGGGCTAGCTTGAGCGAGATCTCGACGTGCTCCCTATTGCAGTCTCGCCTAGGCGAGAGCAGGTAGCTTGAGCGAGGGGTTCCTCTCGCCTGAGCGAGGTCTCTTTAGCTTGAGCAAGATTTGGGCATTTCTAAGTATGTGTGTGTGTGTATATATATATATATATATATATATATATATATATATATATATATATATATATATATATATATATGTCTCACATGATTGGTTGATGTACGCTTAAGACAGTTCAAGCCATGATGCTATATGTACTGTATATGTTATATTGGGACTGTAAGTTGATGTGTTTAGCATGGGCGTGGTGTGATATATGCTTGATTGGTTTGGTAAATATATATACATATTGGCATGAGATTGATGTGTATGAGAACTCTAAGAGTGGTTGGTGAAACATGGGTAAAGTGCGGGTAGGACATAATCCCATGACCTTCGTAGGGAGTGTTCATGGTGGTACCTCATCTAATGGATGTAATTCCACGAGGGTACGTAGTGGTGCCTCCTCCTAGGACGTAATTCCACGAGAGTACGTGGTGGTGCGGCCACGACATAATTCCACGAAGGCCTCGTGGTGGTGCCTCATCGTATGTATCTGGATAGTCAAGTCTTGGTGCCTTATGTAGTTTGGTACTTCTTGTGTGGATGTACGTTAATTATGCTTGACTCTAAACTCGTATGTTGAGTGTTATGATATAAGAATTTTTTTTGCACTAGTTTACCCCTTTGCTTGTTTATATGATTATGTGTGGTTTACTCCTTTGCGATGATCATCGATTCTATTGATGTGAGCAGATGTGAGAACCCCTAACAGTGGTAATGATAATAGGGATGCTGCAGCTTGATGGATTGGACGGGTATTGGGCCCACTATGGGGTCCATCGCTGAAGGATTTTATTAGTTATGATTCTCTTGTCCGTACAAGACCTAGTATAATTAATTTTCACCTGTGTATTTTGTTTTGGGTCGTATGGGGCCTCTTTTTATATAAAATGGGTATGTTTGGTGTCCTGTGTACCTTCATACTTCAAATTCTATAGTCTCTAAATATTCATGTATATGATGTTTTATTAATCTGAAGTTATCCAGTCTTTGGGATGTTACAGATGCTCCGTTACCATCTTCATCTATTGAACTGGTATTTTCTAGCTTCCTAGCTTTTAGGTCTTGCATGACGTGTGGCCGCTTGGCATCTAATGGCTCAAATTTATGGCTTTGACTAATCTCCCGATCAATCCATACTATACATTTCATATTTTTAAGTCATGAAGATAAAAAACAAGATGATCAGATAAAATCACAATCACATCATTCGGTCAACAAAAGATTATACAAAACAAACTCAATTGAAAAATATAAAAATATTAAATATTTAATAAACTAATACAATTAATACAAACTCAATTAAAAATATCCAACTTTATTTTGTGAACTTGAAATTTAACGTAAACACTTACTGTAATATTACACAAAAGCTAGTTTCAAAATGTACTCTTCAACTTGTTTTAATTTGATAAAGACCCCCATTTCACAATCAGCACCAAAACAAGAAAATTATCTGCCTAACTCTACTATTTTTTTTTTTTTTAAATAAGAAGTGTTAAAACCCTATGAGGGTGGAATATGTGTAAAACCAAATCAGGGTTGAGAGATATTTGCTTATTGCTTAAGAAAGTTTGATGATGAGAAAAAGGTAGTTGTGATTGGGAATCTTGAGTTGAAAAAAAAGGACGAACAGAGAAACACAATGGAAGCTGGTAACATAAAGTGCTTTTGGTGCAAACTTTTTGAACAGATTGAAAATGGTGTAGGGAATGGGGCATAGACATTGCTCCTTGGCACATGGATTCCACAAAATCAATAATGAAATTGGCCTTCCCAAACCCTATCACACAAAGTTTTTGCCCCCTTTCTTATATATGTCAAGAGAAAACTATTAGTCAAAGGTACTTCTTTTTTTCATACAAAAAAATTGTTACATTAAAAGTTAATTCTTTTTAAAACCACATAAGTTGTATATTTTACTTAGGAAAATAAATCTCTATGTTGTCTATGTTAAAAGTGTATATACAAAAGAGTATACTAATCTTATTGTATATTCAATTTGTGTGAATGGTCATTATTTATTTTTCTTAAACATTATTTTGATCTCTTACATATGATTGAATAATTAATCAAAGACATGTTAGCATATTATTGATTTGCCACTTTTGGAGAAAGAGAGAATATGCAAGGTCCCCCCACCAATTTCCACCTATGTATATGACCTATTGAGAAATACTTTTTTCGTGAGAATAAATAAATGTTTTATAATATTTATATAGAAAAAATGTACAATACAATTTTGTTAAATACAAAATGTCATAGCAAAAAAAAAAAACTACTTATTTTATAAATTATAGTTACACTTTAAATGTTTTTCATATTAAAAAAAATAAATAAAATGGCTAAATTAATACTAGTTTATTCTACTTTTTTTTCTTATTTTTTTTATAACTTTTTGTATTTATTTAAAAAAAATATGGAAACAACAACAATAAAATAATTTAAGCTTAACTCTATTTATTATTCAATATTTCGAAAGGAATATATAATGAAAAATTGTTATTACTGTATTGTTAATAACCCATATAAAATAAAAGATTCCTTAAGATAAACATATACTGTTTAACTTTTTTTATTTATATTCAATAGAAACTAGATTTCACGCACAAAATTCTATAAAAAGGATTATTGCGTGTAAAAACATGTACATTTACTAATGATATATTTGATACGGATAATACCAATATCATAGAAATTACTTGATTGATTTTACCTTCTTTAGGTGTTCGTATACCAAACATTACTCGTTTGATGCTTACCATTCAAAATCTTGAATAATTTTTAGGATTGAGCAAATTATGATGAATGTCACAAACTCAAGCATCTCTAACTAGGTTACTCAAAACAGATCTTCCAAGTTCACGACTATCATTTCTACAGGCTCAAGGCACGAGTGGAGTCTTCTATTGGAGTTCTGAGTTTAATTTAGATATTGCCATGAATGCAACTTAGAGTTCAAGACATGCCTTAGCAAAGGTTCCAATTTCAAGCTTTTTGTAATGAATAACATCTTGACATTTTTAGATGAAAATAATGACTAAAAAATTAATTAAACTTAAATATTTTTATTCTTTATATATTTAATTTTATGTTTTATTATCTATTAACATTTATTGTTGTGTTTTATAAAAGAAATAAAAAGACAAATAATTTAATTTTCGTCCATTTATAAAATATATTACTTATAATTTAAAAAAAATTTAAAAATTTAAAAATTTTCAAAATGTGTATAATTTAAAAGAAATTCTAAAATTTTTGGAGTGGCCGCAGTCCCTTCCAACCCCTACAATACTCCACTCTTATGTATATGAATGATTATTTAACACCACTTCCGACCCAAAATTTTAAAATAATAAATTCATAAATATTTTATTTTATTTAGTGTTTAATTTTATTTTTTATCCAATGTAAATTATTCCCGAGAGATTTAAGCTCAAACTTAGATTAACTAAATCCTACATTCAGTAAAAATAAAAAAAATGAGTAAATCTTTTTAAAGTTTAAAGTTTTGAATCAAAGACGGTGTCGATTTTTATATGAATGAGACTTGTGTCTCTTGGGCAGTTACTCTCTTGACTAAATTCCCTCTCAAAAGACCATCACTGTTACCTCAGTTTGATGATGTATTCGATTGCAAGCTGGCCAGAATAAACCAAGGGAATTTGGCCAAAAACAAATGTTGCAAGATATGTGAAGCCATTCACTGAAGTCCTGTAACAAATTGCCAAGTGCTTTAAGAAAAAAAAAAAAAAAAACAGAAGGGTTCCAGTTAAAAAAAAAGTGAATGAGCTGCTGCCATTTTTTCTCTACTAATTCAATAAACTGCTTTTGTATGAATTCTATCATTCATTTGTGGTAGCAATT
>Ga0214543_1001657_pt1 | contig 43394 bp, 20 predicted proteins | sample CNSS2metaG_FD_160094 | JGI IMG/M metagenome (GOLD analysis project Ga0214543, IMG submission 160094) | Root nodule microbial communities from cowpea collected in UCLA plant growth center, Los Angeles, California, USA - CNSS2 | ecosystem: Host-associated > Plants > Roots > Nodule | place: USA...
CTTGCATAGCAAGTGGCGGCACACATCCACTCATCTTCAAGGTTGCCATGGCTTCTAGCCTAGCCTTGTAGTGGCGTGCTTCTCACATTTTTTACCATTTCTTTCCTTTCCATTTTATGTTTTCTTCATCCTTTAATTATTCTTGGTTTTCTATGGTTTATGTGCTTTCCATTTCCTTTTTGTTTTGAATCAATCCATCATCTTCTTCTCTTGAGCTTTGTGAAAGGAACCTTCACATCTAGATAGCTTGCTATCTTAATGTCCAATGGGGATTTCACTTAGCTTTCTTAATCAACTCACACCATATTCAATAATCTTAAAAAGGAACAAGATAATCCTTCATCACTATGCTCCATTGACTTGAGGCATAGTGAAGATAACGATCTTTGTAACGAAAAGTGCTTGAGTGCTTCCTATCTTTGTGGTGGAAAATGCATGTATAAGACTTGTTATTGTAGAATATAAAACATGTTTTTTTTTCTTGCCATTTATAACATAAGCATCTCTTATTATATCAATTTTTTTTTCTTTTCTCTCTCACTCTCTTTATTTTATTTTATCAAAAACTAAACCCAATGTTTAATATGATTTATGTTCATTCCAACAAATCCCTTGGTTATAAACTCTTGCAAGTTTAAAATTCGAGTTTAATGTATGAGTTACAAAAGCTTTCACGAATTTACATAAAATTAAGAAGAATGGGAAATATGATTGAGGATCGTTGTTGATTTGCTCCAACAACGAGGGGCATTGCCCAGATCATAATGCTCGTAACAAGTTATGCTTCAGTGTTCCCCATCCTAGTTGTGGCTCCTGTGTTAATAATAGTTGTTGTTATAAAGCATAAAACATCTCTTTTTGTTCTTTTTTCATTAATAACACAAACATTTTTCATTGCCTCATTATTTTTTCCTTTTATATTTTATTTTATTTTATAAAAAATTTAGCATAATGTTTCATATTTAAGCTTAAGTCAATCTCATCAAACAAGTTTGCATCGTAAGGTTTGCGCTTATTTGTATTCTTCTTTTTATCTTTAATTAATGTGAAATTTTCATCATATTCCCGCATTGATATATCTTTGCTTCATCGCCCATCCAAAACCCATGAGAGATTTGCACTACCACCCCCACCACCTATGAGTCACCACCACCACCACTCGTGTTATGAGATTAAGAAGTGTACCAAATTGCACAAATAAAAAAGTGGATAAGTCCAAATATCATTTTCCCACAAAGAGTTGCGTTGTTTGAAAAACTGTGATTATTTACTAATTAAGGCCAAAAATTTTAAAATAATGAAAAATATTAACTTTTATATTGTTTATAAAATAATTCAAAATTATAGAAAGCAAATTAAATCTATGAAATAAAAATATATGCCAAAGGCTTCACTAGGTTTTTCATGCATGAAATAAATATGAAAACACTAACAATATATTTTTAATTCCTCACTCTGGCATTCACACTACTATGTAACAAGCCCTTAGCGACAAGTCTAAACTTTAATAAGAACCCTAATGCCTTAGACCACTAAGTCTAAGAGAAAAACCACATGTGAATGCTATTATGAGTATACTCTAGATTTTTAATGTACCTCATGCAACCCTTTTTCATCACATAAATTTTTCGTCTCTTCTCTTTTTCTTTTTCCTAGGGTAGGGTTCTTACAAAAGCCTACTCCAAACTAATTCAATTTCTTGGGTAGGGTTTTTACTAAAATCTAACCTAAACTTATTCAACCTCATACCCTGGTAGGGTATTTATACCTTACACCAAACTAATCTCATCTCATACCTTCATTTTTCTCAACATGTACATGTTCTCTTTGCTAAAGTGTAACATCCTGTTAGGATATTACGGATTTTAAATAAAAAGTAAAGAAATATTACATTAGCTTTATTTATTAAAGCATCATTTTCCAAAAACGCGGGAAATTTAAAACTTTATTAAATCTATGAATAGTCTAAAATTCCATAATCCATATTCTATAAAACTGAAAATGATACAAAAACCTCTCATAAGAGTTTACAATTTATTTCCAAACATAAAATATATCTATAGCTATAAGACCCGGGAAAAATTAGACTAAATGAAAAACACATGAAAAAAAATTATAGTTTAATTAATATGGTTGAATTATTTAATTTAATTAGTTTATAAATGTATTAGATGTGGAAGCGGGACCCACGATCACAAACGTATATATATATATATATTTCACGATGCACCAAATTTGATTTTATTTTTATTGTTTTCCGTCTTTTGAATTGTGATAGAAAATATAATTAATAGAAAATATTTTGGTTTGTTTTATTTTTAGTTTTTAAAATCTTAATTGGAAATATTTAATTTAAAAATATTAATAAAAAAGATTAGAGATGTTAATTATAGACGAAAAAGATAGGATTTTGAGAAAAAAGGAGATAAAACACTTTAGTGTTTCTAAAAGATGGGAGAGGAGGTGGATGAGAGGAGAAAATGAGAATTTAACAGTAGAAAGAGAGAAACCGTGGAAGAGACTACGGGAGAAAGGATTGGAGGTTGCTAACAAGGTAGGGGAAGTTAACTTTGTTTTCTATTTTGTTTGAAGCTTGACCTTGTTCTAGTTGTTTTCATTTTGGCTGCATGATGAATGAAACTTGAAAAGCATGCATGTGTAGTGTAGGGGAGGCTGAGTTTGCTTTATGTGTTGTTTGAAGCCTTATTTCTTCTCTTTATTTTGTTGATATCATGCGTATTGATGTGGGTGCAGTACATGATTTTATATTTCAATGAAGCCAAGGATTGATGGAACACTTGCTTGTATGTGAGCTATTTATTTTGGTGCAGCCACCTTTCTTTTTCTTTATCTCGTTTTGAGGCGCTACCTATTTTCCTACATTGCACACTTTTCGTAAAATAAACCTTTCTACTTCATTAACCGTTGGCTCGGGCTAAAATTTTAACAGTTGATCTTTAACACATAGTTCTTGAATTTGACCGGTTGAATCTTGAATAAGAGCTCTATAGTGAGAGCAGTTTTTATCGCAAGATCATTGTAGTTGGGTTGTTGACAGCATTGACCTTTGTTGCTTGTTCGGTGCATAACTTTCTCTATAGTTATTCAATTAAGTTGATTTTTGTCACATTTGGTTCTTGATTCAATCATCTTTAATTTGAATATAAATACATAATTTTTGGAGTTTTACACAAGCTGCAGTTTTATTTCTAAAATCCCAAATCGTTTGCATAATGTGTTGATATGTTAATGGATTTATGTTATGAAACTTTAATTCCCATACATGATGTAGTGGTGTGTATTTTGTTGGTATATATAAATTCTCATGTATAGCATGTTGGGAGTGTTTTCCCTTGCTTGAAAGCTCTTGGTGGAATTTAATGAAGATTTTAGAAGAATGTGATGCTATGTTTGGTTTAGTATGATTGTTTGGATTTGGGGTTTGTGAGTTCAAACCAAGGATGGATTGTGATCATAAAGTTTCCGTGTTACTTGAATGCGATGTTGAGTATTATTTGACAAGTTTTATTTATGAATTTCTTTTATGAATATCATTATTTATAGTTAGCTTACCCTTATTTGTTTGTTTGTGTGTTTGTTGTGTGTGCGATGATCGTATAACGTGTGTGTTATACGGGAGCAGATGATATAGCAGATAATCTTGGCATGGAGTAGATTGAAGAGAGGCTGGGGTGAACTCGGGAGATTTTATAATTTATTTAGTTGTTTTAAATCAGATATTAAAATATATGTAATTTAATTTTGTCCGCAATTGATATTGGAAGTTTTTGACAAAGTGACGTTTGAAATTATGTAATTTAAATTAAATTAAAAGTTTTTTTTTATTAGTATATTTTCAATTATAATCCTTTTTCATCAAATGCGAAAGTTTTCTAATGTTCCGTGACATCCCAAAATTGGGGTGTTACAATAGCTCCCATGCTATCCCCGCTCCGTAGCCAAGTCTCACCAGACCACCTACATCAACATCATTTGCTCATGTGTACCGCGTACACGATCATTGCCAATCACAAGCAGATAGGGTGAGCTTAATAGACAAAGCATATAAAATCACATACACATATATAACACATTTATATATAGGAAACACATCCATCCCAAATGAATTCCATCCTTTCTAATTCATACCACCTGGCCACAACTAGGTTATTCGTGTTCTACATCTTCTAGTGAATACTTCGAGGTGACTTGCTGCCATACCTATCGGCCACAAGCGATAAAGCACGTGCGAGAAACCATGTTACAGATCATACACCGTAACGCCAGGTGGAGTTCCCAAATACGAACATAGTTCGCAACATCCCAAGACTACCAAACTCGTCAGTCAGCTACTAAGGAGGGCAATCTATCTGGACTCATCCGTACTGGCCATAACTAGCACACTCACACCGGCAACACTCACCAACCCGAGCCATAACTCAAGAGTTCCTCGTGTTCATCCACCATCCCGAGCCACGACTCAAGAGATGTTATAATTATAGTTTATAATTATAGTTTAAATTCAATTTTTCATTTTAAGAAGCGGGACCCACGATCACGAACGTATATATATATATTTCACGCTACACCAAATTTGATTTTATTTTTATTGTTTTCCGTCTTTTGAATTGTGATAGAAAATATAATTAATAGAAAATATTTTGGTTTGTTTTATTTTTAGTTTTTAAAATCTTAATTGGAAAGATTTAATTTTAAAATATTAATAAAAAAGATTAGAGAGGTTAATTATAGATGAAAAAGATAGGGTTTTGAGAAAAAAGGAGATAAAACACTTTAGGGTTTCTAAAAGATGGGAGAGGAGGTGGATGAGAGGAGAAAATGAGAGTTTAACAGTAGAAAGAGAGAAACCATGGAAGAGACTACGGGAGAAAGGATTGAAGGTTGCTAATAAGGTAGGGGAAGTTAACTTTGTTTTCTGTTTTGTTTGAAGCTTGACCTTGTTCTAGTTGTTTTTGTTTTGGCTGCATGATGAATGAAACTTGAAAGGTATGATGAGTCGAACTTTGGCTCACATTCAATAATTAAATCTTGGGAATTTAATATTATTTTCGCGCTTAAAAATTGTATTTAGTTGCATACTATATTATTGGGTATTCTTGAGTTTAATAATGTAACTGTAATTTAATTTAGGTCCTTAGGGGTGTAAATAATGAATATTTTAATTCATAAATTAAGTCCTAAAATAGGAATTTTGGAGAGAAATAGTTCAGGTACTAAATGCAACCCCAATTCTCATGTTTAAACCCCCTTTTTCCAATTGGAATGTATATTTCTGAAAAAAAAACATTTCTGAAGCTAATTGCACCCCCTATTTTTAGGTTTACACCCCTTCTGCAATTGGACCTTCTATTTCTTTTTTGCACCCCTTCTTTTTACTAATTTACACCCCTAATATCACTTAAACTCTAGTCCACTAGATTGCGCCATTTGGCAATCCTCCACTTACTAAATTAACCAATTAAAACTTGTCACGTCCTCAATCCCCCACTCACTAAAATAACCACTCACAGATTGCCACATCATCAATCCTCCACAAACTCAAATCACCAATCAAAACATGTCACCTCATCACTTTCTCTCCTTCACACAACCAATACCCTAACCTTAATCTCCTTCTTCTCTCTCTTCCGCACCAACCCACTCTGTAGCCGCCAAACTCCGCAGCCGCCACGACCACGTCCGACCACCACTGCACATGCCAGAAAGCCGTCGCCCGTCGCGCCCTCGTCGAAAACCTCGTCACCGTTGTTGCACTAGTGGTTCACAACAGCTGCATCTTTTCCGCACGTCCCGCAGCCACCACCACACCGTGACAGCTCTCGTAGGAATGGCGGCCACCATCTTCCGCAACTTTCGCGCCTCCCTCGGCCTCCGTCGTGCCTCTATCACACCTTCATCGCTTCATCATGTGCGAACCAACCTTCATGATTCACAGAACCACCGTGCCTTCCGCCTCAGGCCACTGTCATTGCTGCGTCTCAACTCCCCTCCATGTCGTCCCGCTGCCAGCATCTGCCATTGCAGTACCTCTCATCGCGACCACCATTTATTTTTCTCCTCACTTTCACGCTATTGTCGCGCCTACAAGGAGACAAACACAATCGCGAATCTGCACATGAGTTTTGATCTTCACTGATATGCGATCGTGTACCTGAGACGCATCTACGCGACCACGAGCAGCGAGGAAAAATGCGAAACCTTCAAGAAGCAACGCAATTACAACAGCACGATCTAGTGACTGTCATCTTGTAGCAGCCGCTAATAACCATGGAGCTGGCATCATTTTCGCGCATTTGAACCTTTCGATTCAGATTAAATCACCACCGTGTGTGAGCCTCATCGAAAGTGTAGTTCGGAGCTATCGTAAACCACCTACGGCAGCCCGCCACCATCGCAACAGTCGTCAACCATGGAAGAACTCATGGAGAAACCCTAATGGAGAGAGAGACTTCCTTGACACATGGGAGTCTCTAAATGAGCTATCAAAAAGTCAAGACTGGTCAACCAGTCAACTCTGGGCAAAGGCGGTCAACAGTGGTCAAATTGTCTATTTTACGCATAATTAAATTAATCAACGCATGAAATTACCCTATTTAGCATGCCATTCAAATTTAAAATAAAGTTAACGCGTAAAGCTCCCCTAACCTGGTCTCTTTTGCTTAGAACTTTGAAAATTATCATTTGATCACCAATGGCGCTCCTTGGTTCTTCTCAATTCAGCCCCAAGCTCCCTTTAACACTCTCAATCCTCACAAACACTCAATTTTTCGTTCTCCCTTCTGCAACCACAATAACAGCCCACCAAAACCCTTTTTCTTACCTCTAATTAGCCTTTTAAAAGTGGTCTTAATGTGGTTTAATGGTCTAAAACGAAAATGCAATTAGACCATGGTTAATGTCATTTAATTGGTTGTCTCATGATGGTTTTCCATCCCTCCTTGGCTGCCCGGGTTTTTCCTCTACCCTTTCATATTCAAGCCAAAACTAAAATAGCCAAAAATAAAGTTTAATTTAGGTTCTCCAAGGCTTAAACCCATAACCACACCTATGCCACATCAATGCTAAACCATCATGCCAATTCATGTTTCTTGCTAACTAATATAATTCACGTATTATATCATTTCAACATGCTCAAACATATTATTAAAACAATAGTAATTAAATAACACATAAATGGCACACATAGGACTTAAACCCAAGTCCTATCACACAATAAAGTACTCTCAACCACTTGAGCTAGTACTTTTCCACATCATATAAATCAGAATTTAATGCCATAAAGGCTTTTACTACTCCCATTTATTAATTAATTATTTATTTAATTAATTAAATTTTACGGGTCTTACATAAAGTGCAGGACAAGATATTTTTTCTTTAAAGGTTGAGGGTAAAAGAATGAAACAATTAAGCTCAAAGAAGGTAATAACAAATAATTAACTGTTAGGTTGGATATTTGGCTAATTGGCTTAAACATACCAAACAAATGTATTTATCCTTTCTAACCAATTATGTGATTTTGTTAACAAGAATCAAGAAAAAATCAATTTCATGGCAATACCCCATACATCTCTCAACATACAAGCTCACAACACTCAAATATTCAAAATTCTGGTCTTACTCTCATGTTTGAAAACTGGCTAATTTCATGTAATAATACCAAATTATCCCTCATTCAAAGTATTCCACAAGATGGTCCAACTGTATGCACAATCAAAATATAAGAAAGTCAATGCTCAATAACATTTCACCACAATTGACATGAAAATAGTTAAATGCACATTTATTACTATGAGAACATGTTTAGCATAAGTTTAAGATGATGACAATGGTAGTCACAAATTAACATTATTACTAAATGAAATAATAAAGAAAAAGTAAACGTACTCAAAGAAAGTAAAAAAAAAAACTGGTTTGCCTCCTAGTAAATGCTTTTTTAATGTTTGTTAGTTTGAGTTTGGTATATTTTTGAAATCTTTGATGGCTATTGGACTGCTTATACTATTCTAGGATAACATAATTGTCAACACTCAATTTCATCCGGATTAATAAATTTAATTTATAAAAAAATATTTTTTAATAAAAAAAAAAAAAAAAAAAGTAAAAAAAAATTTTAAAAAAAAATTTTAAAAATATAAAAAAAAAAAAAAAAAAAAAAAAGAGAGTTGAAAAAAAAAGAAAAAAAAAAGAAGGAACAGCCAAATTTGTTTTTAATTATCACACTCCTTTTCATGAGCCCAACAACCCAACGTATTTTATACTCTTCCTATTAGAGAAAATAGTGATATGATTCTAATAATTAGAAACAATATCTCTTCTAATTATTAGAATCAATATTAATATTACTGATGATTATTGATATTGTGTTATGATTTGCTACGATTTGATTATCGTAATGTGCTGCTATCATGACCAATTTCTTCCTTATATTGTTCATTACAATTAAGGGTGAGATTGCATTGATATTACAATTTGTGAATATAAATACGTACTCTGTCATATGAAATGGGATCGAAAAATCGAAAAAAAGAAGAAGAAAACATTCTCCACACTTTCTCTTTTCTTTCTCATCACCTCCCACATAGACACTTCTCATTTTTATCTCTCTTGATAGAAAAAAAAACACAAAAATATTAGAAAAGGAGGCAAGAAAAAGAAAAGAGAAAAGGTGAGGAGATATTGAAAATTTTTGAAGCTACGTCACTACTAGTTTCTTTTTTCTTTTAATTTATTTTTTTCAATTTTCATTATATTTTTTTAAATCATCAAAAAATATTTTTCTCCTTTCTTTAGTGTTTGTCTGGCCGCTCGCGTTGCAAAACATCAATTTAGACTTTTGCTTTTTTTCTAAAAAATATATATAGATCTAAAAGTAAAAAAATAGCTTTCTTTGTTTACTCTTTGATATTTATCAAGTTGCTCATGTCACAATGACATTCACATCCACTTTTAAATAACTTAAAAAAAATATTGAAAATTTATAAAAGATTAAAAAAATGAAGAAATAAAGCTTAAAAAAAGAATTTATTTCCAATGTTTATCCGGCCACTCCCGTCGCGTGACACCAATTTTAAAATAATTCAAAATACTAAAAAATTAAGTAAAAAGGTTTTCAAAATTATAAAAAAAAACAAATGATTTTTCAAATAGTTTTCTGAATTGTTTTCTCATTAAAGAACTATGTAACCCTGATTCTCCATTGTACATGGAGATACGTAGGAGCGAGGATTAATCCTTGATGGGCCCAGAAAACCAAAAAATTATTTTTGTTCCTTTTGTAAATTCATTTATTATTATTTTCGGGAAAAATAAATATTTTGGAAAACCACATGCTTTTGCATGTTTAATTAAAGGTCGTGTGTTAGGACGGACATTGTGTGGTGCTAATACCTTCCCCACACGTAACTGATTCTCGGACCCAAAATATGTTTTTTTTTCATACCTTGTCTTATCTTTTTGGTTTTTCTATAGTTTTCCAAGATAAATTATGGTGGCAACTCCAAACTCTATTTTTGCAAATTTTATTTTTGGTTCGTCGTCGCCTCATGATTTTGGTTGCGAAAATAATTATGTGGAATCGGCTTCTGTAGAATTATGTAGACTCGCTAGTCGAGTAGATGCTCGCTAAGCGAATCCAAAGTTAGGGAGCCTCTAACTTTGTAGCCACTGGTGAATATGTGCTTGTTGAGAAAATACAAAGTTAGAGAGTTTATTGTCTTTGCAGTCCTTGGTTGAGTGAGTTTCAGTGATTCACTCGTTGAGCAAGTCATCTAGTCATTGGACGAGTGGGGTCTATAGGCACTACTCGTTGAGCGAATGGATGATTTTGCTGAGCGAAAGCATCAGAGTTTAGTATTGATTCTTATGCTCAATTTTGGTGTATTTTGTCAAATGTAGGTTATTGCTTAGGAAATGGTTGATGTATGAGATTGAATTGAGATTGGGTTTATGAGGTTTGATTTGAGATTGGTTGGTACTAATTCAAAGGGGATTAATAATGATTTACAGTAGTGTATGAATTGGTATATGGATTTAGTTTGGAAGTTATTCTGACGTTCTAATAACCATTCAATTTTCAAGTACAAAAGGATAGGTATGTGGTGAGAGGAGAACGAGGTCCTAGTCTAGAGCCTTTACCTTGGACAAAAATGTTAACGAACTAACCTTGTGTGTGATAGGGTGAAACCCATTGGCGCCAAATTGTTTTGCAGTTGGGAGAGCTTTCACCCTCCAATAAGCATTAAACATACTATTATTTTTCCCGCTTGGATTGTATTGTAGTGTGAAATAAGTTGGTTTGACTGAAAAATTACCTTCTTCATCACCTTTCCATACCCATATGTCCTATTTTCCTCTTTTGAATTGTTTACCTTTTATCATATGCATTAATTCTTGTTCTTGTGCAATTTCTCATGCCATTTGTCTCCTCCTCCATACTAGTTTTCATTCCCAATTATTTTCTTTCCATTCTCCAAGCTCCTCTATTGTTTTGTTCCTACAATTTGATATAGCAAATAACCTAGGGAATCTATGGCTGAGTGGTAAATCTCCAACCCATTTGTCCTCCCAAAACTTAATTGTAGTTCTTGTTCCCACCGTCCAATCAATGTTATTATCAAACCAATTATTTTGTTGCCTTCCCCAAATACCATACATAAATCACTCCACTTGTTATTATCCTCCTTCATTGTTTTAGTGGAATTAAGAGTCCTCTATGATCCGTACTTTGGATCTAATACTTCCTTCCAAAATCCTTTTTTTCCACCGCAAATCTTCATTTCCATTTCGCCAATAGAGATGTGTTAAACTATTCTATATCTCTCATGCCCAATCCCCCGTCTACCTTTAACTTACGTAAGGTTTCCCATTTTATCCAAACCACTTTTCTTTCATCATACCCTCATTGCCAAAGAAAATTTCTCTGAATTTTTATCAACATATTACAAACAATTTTTGGCATTTTTAGTTGATGTTAGGTATAAGGTAAAATAGATGACTATTATTAAAAGTGGGAGAGTAGATAATTAATGTTGAAAATGTGACCACTAGACAACTCCTATGAATGAAGTAGACAACTAGGGGAATAGGAAACTTTTGTGAGTAGATGGCCTTGGAAATTGAGTGAGTATACAATATAAGCATTAGACAACTAGGAGTAGACGATATAAGCATTATGTGACGCCCATACTACTATATTAAATAATTATTATTTGATAAAAAGATATAGAATTAATTTTTTTTTTGTACAATAAGATTTTCCTTGAGAGAACATTAATAATAACATAACTTCATATTCATATATAAATAGTTTACATCTCTGTAATTGTTCATGAAATATTACAAAAATATATTTGTATAATATTAAGAGTCCTACATCAGAATAGAAGATTATTTATATTTTCAATATCTCCTAAAGATATTAATAGAAATTATCCATGAGTCAATCTTGAGAAAATCCACAAATAATATCCCGAACAACTCTCACTGAACAGGTTCCTCTTTTGCTCATGCAACAAGTACATATGAAAGAAAAATATGAAAGGAGTAAGGTCTTTATAAGCCTTAAATATCAATCTTAATAAACTCAACAAACAATACAGACACTAGGGGACTGAATTGGACCTAGAACCACAAAACTTGATCTTGTTTTATCAGATATATGGATCCATATTCCACTTTTGATGATCCATTATGAACATTAAAAGTTACTTTGGGAAGTGATTAGGTAATTGAGTATTTCTCATAAAACATTGGTACAATCATAATTATTTCTTTCTCGAGAATATTAGCCATTTATAGGCCCATAAAGAGATATATACTCACTACTTAACCTTGGGGATGTCGAGCAGGTATCGGATAGTCCCAAGTTTGGCCTATGAATATCCTAGTCCAGTACGCTATTCTGAACTATCCAGATATTCACCTACTTGGTAAAACTTCCTTAGACCCCACCATGGTCCCAGCCTTTCATCCCGTAGTGTACCAAACTGTGACTTCCCAAATACAAACACTCAGACACTGGTTTAATCTCAACTTATTGAAACCAGACTTAATTCTTACTTAATTGACATACTCTTGGATATTTTCAAAGTTCATAAAATGTGATGACTATCAATCATGTCATTGTATAAACTGTACACAAAGATTATAAAATAACAATAAAATGTACATGTGATTTTCTTCTATCCAAGCTCACTAAATAAATTAATATTTCCTTTTACTTTATTTTATTATTATTTTTTTATTATAAAATAATGATAAAATAAGGATCAAAGCAAGAACTTTAAATAGATAATTAGATAAGGATTAGAACGTTATAAATAAATATAATAACAAAAATATAAATTAAACAAGACCAGTGCATAACTAGAAATATATGAAATGAAATAAATAGGACCAGTACATAACTAGAGACTAAATAAAATAAATAAACATGACTAGTGCATAATTGGAGATAAATTAAATAAAATAAATAAATAGGACCAACGCATAACTAGAGATAAATTAAATAAAATAAATAAACAATACTAGTGCATAACTGGAGATAAATTAAATAAAATAAATAAACAGGACCGATGCATAACTAGAGATAAATAAAATAAAATAAATAAATAGGGTCGGTGCATAACTAGAGATAAATAAAATAAAATAAATAAAAAGGACTAGTGCATAACTGGATATAAATTAAATAAAATAAATAAACAAGACTAGTGCATAATTGGAGATAAATAAAATAAAATAAATAAATAAATAGATTAGTGCATAACTAGAGATTAAATAAATTAAATAAAAGAAGGGAAGAGGACTAGTGCATAAATTAAATAAATTAACTAAACAAGATCATCAGTGCATAACTGGAGATAAATTAAATAAATTAAATGAACAGGATCATTAGTGTGTAACTAAAGATAAATTAAATAAAATAAAGGAACAGATCAATGCATAACTAGAGATAAATTAAATAAACATAAGAGGATAATAAATGAGAATAAGTTAAATGGAAGTAAACATAATAATATATGATTCAAAAATAAAGAAATGATTAATATAAAACCCATGAGCTTACCAATATTAATATAAAAGAGCTTAACCTCAGTCTCCCTTACCTTATTAGTTGGAGGAACACACTAGTAATACTTCTAGAGGACCAAGGTCTCTTTCAAATCTTTTTCTCCAACTTTTTCTCTCTTTCTCTCTCTTTCCTTCTTTCTTTCTCACTTAACTCACCTTTCCTTTCATTCTTTCTACATTTTTCTCTTTCATTCCATCCTTTTATAAGCAAACCATGTGCAAATTTAATTAATGCAAAGATTCTCTTCATTAATGAAGAGATAAGCTTCATGCCTTTTTTTTTCTCTTACGTAATCACCCTTTCCTCATTTTTTTCTCTTTCCTATCACATTCACACATACTTAGCTTCAAAGTGATAATTGCATGCATTAAATTTAATTTTATCACTTATTATTCTCATGTTCCTATATTCTTATCTTCTTCTTTTTACTTAATTTTTTTTCTTTCTTATCTCTTATTGTAGTCATTTATTATTATTTTTATTTTACTTATTCTTAATGTTTCTTAAAAAACTACTTAATTTCTTTCTCAATGTTCAAACTATATTTAGATATAATACAAAACACTAATAAAAACGCAGGATTTTCTAAGTCTTATATTTAGAGTAAAGATAAAGTAAATAATATAATTTATTAAAAGTAGGGATGTTACACATTAGACGATTGAGGAGTAGACGATGTGAGCATTAGACGATTGAGGAGTAGACAATGTGAGCATTAGACTATTGGAAGAGTAGACGATATGAGCATTAAATGACCTTAATAATAGAAGGACTAAGCAACATAAGTGTTAGACGATACTAATGACTAAAAGGAGTAGATGATACAATTTTGTTGGACAAGGCATAACAAATTTTAATAAGATTATCTTTTCAAAGCTTATCTGATGAATCCATTCTAAGCCCATTCAAAGGCCCAATTCCAAATCAAGGCCCAAGCCCATTAAAAGGCCCAATTACTAGAAGTATGATGAGAAAGATACAAGAGGGCCTATACCAACAAGAGTTCAATAAGCTTCATGGGCTTCACATGCTATTCTCTTGGGCTAAAGAAGATATTAAAATATGATGGACTTCAATTAAATTAGTAGCATAGTTTTTTTTCAATTGGGCCAAATGCTAGGCTTTGCTTTCCAAAATAAATGGCAAAAGTACATTGTTTCTAGCTTACAAATTGGGCCAATCCAAGCCCACTTTGGAAGCTTGGCTGAGAGCTACTTTGAGTGCACCTTTCTCACATTTACATGGTGGAAAAGCTAGGAAAGCATGACTTGTCACATGTCATTACATCCATAACTCACGAATCTAGATGCATGTACCTTGCCTAGCTCATGCATTTCCATTCCATTCTAACGTGCATTTGCATTACATTTGAGGAGGTTCTCTCTATTATAAATGGGAGATTCCTAGACTTGTATCTGGTTACTCTTGATTGAATGGTGAATGCCTTGATGTTGAGAACACTCCACAGATTTGCCTTATTGAGAGTCATGGCTAGGTTCTACTTAGTTTCCTCTATCCACCTTCATCTAGGATAAAATTTCATTCCTATACTTCTACTTTCACCTCTCCACACCATTGCTAGAAGGGCCTTCAACCTTGATTCCAATCCACTCTGCTACCTTCTATGGAGATTCTCCATCAATTTCTTATCTAAGGAGCTTCGTCAAGTAGTATCTTGAGTCACTCAACCCTTATTCGTCCATTTATCTCGGGTTTGAGTAAGTTTCTTGATCCATTCTAGTGTTTTGTGTGATTTTCGTGTTGTTTCTCTTCAACTTTCATGCCTTCTTCAAGTTGTCCTTCATTTCAACTGATTATCTTTGAGTCTACATGAATCGCATTGATTCAAATTGTAGATCTTCGTGGATAATGGGTTTACACTTATTATAGAATTCAAACTATTTTTGTAGCACCTTTGCTTGTGTTCTTTGATGATTTTAATCATTTAAATCGGTGAATATTCTTTGTTTTGCGTCTAATTTTTAGTTTTATCATATTTCCATGTTTTCTAGTCATGTATATTGCTTTGCTTGTCCTTAATTCTCAGTTTACACAGTCCAATTTTGTTTTTGAGTGTTGAACTCACGTTGCAACATCTCACAATAAGCAATGATCATTTCAATGAAGCTTGTGGATGTTTAAGCACAATTTTAGTCATTTGTTTGCATTTTCACCAATTGAATTGTGTGTTTTAGTGTCTTAGATGTTCTTACGTGGTTCATACTTGAAGTTAGATCAATTTCAAGTTCATAATATTCATTTTCACTCAAGAACATCTATGTTTCCCGAAACCATTTCAGTGCACCAGTTTTGATACATTTATACTGTATGCACACTTGCTATTTGTGATTTATCCTACACACATGCCTAGACCAAATCATATGTTGAGTAGGGTCTCTTTTACTTAAGATTTGGACGAAACAAACATAAAAAAAAGAATCATTCAAAAATGTTAAAAATTGAAATCATGATAAATCAATGAAGTAGAGGCTACTGTTCACGTTTTCTGGTCTGTCATTGTTTCAAAATCACTTTTCAAGTGCAGTTTGTGATGTTTTGGTGCATTGTTTTGTGCTCTTTTGAGTGAACAATTGAGTAAGTAGCAAAGTAACCTTGAAATGGACAAGTCTTGGTACTTAAAAAGTTCAAATAACTCATCTCGCTTACTTAGAGGTGAAATTGTGAAAGTTTACTTGCTACACTCTTTTGTCAAAGTTCTTAAATTGTTAAGATCACCATGAGCACCAAGCCTCCACAAGGAATAGGGTTACTCACCAAAGTGCCCAAAACCTTCTAAGAGATTAAAATGATAACCATGACCTTCCTCCAATGTAGATGACGAGGTTGAAGTCAATCCTCAAGTTCTTCATAATCTCTCTCAAGAGGTTAAGGACATTAAAGCTCAAATGGCCGATATGCAAGCTAATCTTCAAGTACTTGCTAATCAACTTTGACCACAACGTACACAACATGCCTCTCCTAGACCTTTTCGAGCTTCAACTAGACATGACTTTGTTCATGATGAAGAAGAAAAGGATGTAGATGGAAATTATTATAGGCGATCACCTCATGTTAAAAGGCAAAGACGCATCCTACCTCATCCCAAAGAAGTTAAGAAAGACTTGCCTCATTTTCATGGTAGGGACAATGTGGAGGCATATCTAGATTGGGTGACCAAATTTGAACAACTTTTTGAGAGTCATGTTGCCAACACCCAATTTTGTCCGGGTAAATGCATTTGTTTTGTTAAAAAATAATAATAAAAATAATAATAAAATAATAAAAAATATGCTTTTAATTGATGGTAGTTTTTTTTAATTTTGTACCATGAAAAAAAAAGGAAAAGAAGGGAGAATCTAATTTGTTATCACACCCTTTTCATGAGCCCAAATGTTTTGTACATACTTCCACCCACTGTTTGTTATTTACACTCCAAACATGACATTTCAGAAAAGGACATTTTATAATCTCTATTTGTTAGAAAAGGGTATAATATTAGGAGCAATTTTCTTCATAATAATTAGAATAAATATCTTGAATTTAGGCTTAAGTGATGTGTCTCATTTTTTTTAGTCAGAGAAGATATTATTTTAATAATTAGAAGCAAATATTTCCGATAATAATACTTTTAGAGAATGGTACGATTTTAATAATTGGAAGAAAATATTCCTGGTAATAATTAGAATCAATTATAATTTGATTAGGATCTTCATGTACCAGAAAATATATTATTTTAGTAATTACAGGCAATATTTTGTTAATAATTATAATCAATACACTGTATATTATGCGACCATTTAATTTCTATAATATGTTTCATCGGGACCAATTCCTTCCTCATATATTTAGTATAATTAAAGACTAGGATTTCAGTGGTACCCCAAGGTGCCTATAAAAGCACAAAACTTCTTCAATGCAAGACAGAAAAATTTGAAAAACCTCTCTTCTTTTTATTACCAAAGCACACACACAAAAGGGGGTCACCTTACTATCCTTTCAGTCGGTTTTGGTCTATTCGTGACCCTGAAAGGTAAATTCCTTTTGCTCCTAATGTTATTCATGTACTACTCAGATTCTCTTATAATATCAAATGTATGAGATTGACCTGTTCTATGACTAAATGTGTGTGGGGTTCGAACGTTAGATGATTTGGGTTTGGGTTTGTCATTGATATGTTCAACCCTTCTCTTTCCTTTTATTTGGAATGCCATTATCTTGGTAATTAGAAAGGTTTTTTTCGCAGGCCTTAATTCTCTCTAAAAAAAATAATAAATAAATAAATAATTATATTATTTCTTTTATAAGTATTGAATACTATGTCAAGTCTCGGACTTGCTTGATAATCAAAACACTCCTTCATAGGCTTTTAATTCTTTTTTTTAAATTAATAATAATAAAAAATAAAAATTATAAAATTATTTTTTGAATATCATGTCAAGTCTCGGATTTGCTTGATAACTAAATCTTTTATCATGTAGAATCTCGGATTCTCTTGATATATATAAATCTAAAATTTAGAAAATAATAATAATATCAAACAACTTTTTAAAGAACTACGTTATCCCTGATTTTACAAATGAAAATACGTAGGAGCGAGGTACAATCCTCGTTGGGCCAAAAAATTAAAAAAATAAATTTTGTTTTAATCTTTAATCTTTTTGTATGTGTTTATTTTTATTTTGTTTGATTTTTTGGGAATAACAAATATTCTAAACATCAAAATTCTACCTTGCACACTTAATTAAAGAGGGAACTGTCTTAAGACGTGCGTTGTGGGGTGATAATACCTTCCCTACACGTAATCGACTCCCGAATCCAAATTTGGTTTCAAAGACCATTTCTTTAAGGTTTTTCTATAATTTTCCATAATAAACTACGGTGGCGACTCCTCTGTACCTTTTAAATTATTTTTGCCGTTCCGCCGCGATCTTGGTTGCGACACATGTGATGGAAGAGGAAATGCATGTCTCCTTAGTAACCCTTAGCTTTCAAAGGCATGCTTTGAAGTGGTGGAATTCTTTAGTCCCACAAAGAAGGCGAAAAGGGCTTCATGATATTGACTATTGGTTTGATGATATTGACTATTGGTTTGATCATAAAGAAGCCTTTCATGCACGTCATGTTCCTTCTTATTACAAAAGAGAGCTCATGGATAAATTTCAAAGGCTCCAACAAAGGTCTATGACAGTATAGGAATATAGACAAAAAATGGAGTTGTATATATTGCGAGCTAGCATTAAGGAAGTTGAGGAAATTTCCTTGGCTAGATTCTTGAGTGTTCTGAACTATGCTATAAGAGATAAAGTTGAATTGCTCCCTTACAGTAGGTTGGATGACTTAGTTAAAATGTGCATCAAGGTTGAGCAAGAACTTTTAAGAAAACCTTCTCATAACGATTCCTCTATCTGATCCCAAAAATGATTTCAAAAGCATTTCAAAAGGGATTCTTCCAAAGCAAAGATGGCACTCACAAGAATCAAGCAAAGGTAAATGAACTTTCCAAAGGCGAGACCTCAAACAACAGAGGCAGTGAGATTAAATGCTTCAAGTGTCTAGGCCAAGGTCATATGGCAGCCCAATGTCCCACAAAAAGAACTATTGTGTTAAAGGGCCATGACCTCAGTAGTAGTCAAGATGAGTCTTCTTCTAGTGACTCTGAAAGTTCTCATTCATAAGGCTCTTCCAAAGAAGATGTTTATCCTAATGAAGGACACCTTGTCATTATTAGGATACTTCTCAATAATCAACCTAGTGTTCTTCTTAATGATTAAAGAGAAAATATCTTTCATACAAGATGTGATGTTTTGAAAAATACTTGTTCTTTTATCATTGACAATGGGTCGTGTTGCAATTGTTGTAGCACAAGGTTAGCAGAGAGGTTGAACTTAACTTTAATACCTCATCCCAAACCTTATAAATTTCATTGGCTTAATGAAGATGGGGATCTTAAAGTCAAGGATCAAGTAGACATAAAGTTTTTCATTGGTAAGTACAAAGATAGAGTTTTATGTGATGTCATTCTAATGGAAGCTTGTCATATTCTCTTGGAACGACCATGGAAATTTGACCGCAAAACTAGGCACAATGGTCATACACATGAGGTCACTTTCCTTCATAATATCAAGAAATTTGTGCTTCATCCTCTTTCTCATACTCAAGTGGCCAAGGACCAAGCTCAATTGAGAGCTAGGAGAGATGAAGACAAAACCAAAAGTTCCACTTTGATAGCCAAGAGTGAGGTAGGGGATACCCATGTTTCATGTCCCATGGTCATTCCTCGTGAAGTACTCTTAACTCAAAAGTCTTTATTCCATATGCTTCATGAAGAACAACCTTCATATCTCGTTTTGTGTCAAGAGACACTCACCAGTAGTTCAAGTGACTCTTCATTTAAGGATCTACCTCCTTGCATTGTTACTCATTTACAATTATTTGATGATGTATTTCCTAAAGATGGACCCCATGGGCTCTCTCCTATTAGGGGCATTGAACATCAAATTGATTTTGTACCTAGGGCTAGTCTACCAATAGACTAGCCTATAGGACAAATCCCATAGAAAAAAAGGAGATAGAGTCTCAAGTGCAAGACCTATTGGATAAAGGTTTAGTGCAAAAGAGTTTAAGCCCTTGTGATGTTATGGTGTTGTTGGTTCCCAAAAAAGATGGCAAATGGCGTATATGTTGTGATTGTAGAGCCATCAACAACATCACCATCAAATATAAACATCCCATCCTAAGACTTGATAATATGTTGGATGAATTACATGGAGCAAATATTTTCTCCAAAATGGGTATTTGTTTAAAGAAGGAAGAATTTGTATTCCTCGTGGTTCACATAGAAAACTTCTTATTCAAGAAATGCATGAAGGGGGACTTATGAGACATTATGGGGTAGCAAAAATTTTGATCATGCTTAAAGAAAAATTCTTTTGGCCTTATGTGAGGAAAGAGGTTTAAAGACATTGCTCTAGTTGTCTTACATATTTACATGCCAAATCTAATACAATGTCTTCTGTCCTTTATACTCCTTTGCCTATTGCTTCCACCCCTTGGGAGGATATTATGAACTTTGTCCTAGGACTTCCAAGAACTTCTAGGGGTGTTGATTCTATCTTTATTGTTGTGGATCGTTTTTAAAAAATGGCTCATTTTATACCATGCTGCAAAGTAGATGATGCTAGTAATATTGCGAAGTTATTCTTCAAAGAGTTGGTTTGTCTTCATGGTCTTCCCAAGACAATTGTGTCTAATAGAGATACGAAGTTCCTTAGTCATTTTTAGAGAACCTTATGGTCTCGACTAGGAACTAAACTTTTCTTTTCTACTACTTGTCACCCACAAACTGATGGGCAAACTTAAATAGATCTCTATCCACTTTGTTAAGGGTAGTCTTGAAAGGTAATCATAAATCTTGGGATGAGTATCTTCTTGACATTGAGTTTGCCTATAATCGTGTGGTTCATCGCACCAACAAGCTTTCTCCTTTTGAGGTTGTTTATAGTTTCAATCCTATCACACCTTTGGATTTAATACCTTTTCCATCTTCTTTTGATTTTGTTCATAAAGAAGAGGTATCTAAATCCAAGTTCGTTAAAAATTTACATGAAAAGGTGAGAAACCAAATTCAAACTCAAAATGACAAGTATGCCAAATACAACAAAAAAGGCAAGAAAGCTAGGATTTTCAATGAAGGAGATATAGTTTGGTTACATTTGAGAAAAGAAAAAGAAAGGTTTCCATATTTGCAAAAATCCAAACTTAATCCCTGAGGTGATGGTCCTTTTCAAATACACAAGAAGATTAATGATAATACTTATAAATTAGATCTTCCTTCCAAGTATGATGTTCATTCCACTTTCAATGTCACTGATTTGATTCCTTTTATAGGTATTGTGGATGATGATGATGATGATGAACATCAAGATTTGAGGCCAAATCCTTTCCAAAGGGGAGGAGACGATGAAATCGGCCCAAGTCCATTCCAAGGCCCAATTCCAAATTAAGGCTCAACTCCAAATCAAGGACCAAGCTCATTAAAAGGCCCAATTACTAGAAATATGATGAGAAAAATACAAGAGGGTCAAGATCAACATGAGTCCAATAAGTTGCACGAACTTCACATGTTATTCTCTTGGGCTAAAGAAGATATCAAAATATAATGGGATTCAATTAAATTAATAGCATAGTTTTTTTCAATTTGGCCAAATGTTAAGCTTTGCTTTCCAAAATAAATGGCCAAAGTACATTGTTTTCTAGCTTCCAAATTGGACCATCGTTGTTCAACTATTTATTTAGTACCGTAGAAGAAATCAATTAAATTAGTAAATATATAATTATGTATACATAGTTATAAAAGCACCTCAAAAGAGCATGTTAAATGCCATTTATCCTTCCTTATAAAAGGTAAGTATCCTTCTTCAAACATATTTAAAAGTTAACGTATCCTGAATATAAAATATTTTTTTCTTCAATTAAACACAATAGTCAAATTTACCTATAGCCTATTGAAAAATATAAAGACATTTGAAGTAAGACAAAGGCTTAATTAGTCGAATAGTACCCACTCTCGTTCAGAAGTTTTAGTTTGGTACCCACTTTTAAAAAAGTTTCAATTTCATCCCAAATTTTGAAAAAATGTTTTAATTAAGTCCTTTTTAGAAAAAAATTATTAATGCCGTTAATGGCGTGCTGTAACATCCTATTTAATAGCTTTTGTACTACTAAATAAAATATCATATCATGATAACCCAAAGCAGATAGTAAGAGAGGAGACTGATCTATGAGTATAATACCAATACAATCATCCAAAATTAACTATACCCGAACTAGTTATATTACAGCTGATACTAGTAAAAAGGGGTTAACAAAACACCAAAGTTCAACGGAACATAAGGTAGCAACTATTACTAGATATCCACGACCACAGATCAACTCCTATCAAGGATAGGAGTATCTTCGCCTGCACTTGTGTCTGGTCACACCAAAAAGGTGATCATAAAAAAGAGAGAAAAACACAGAGGAAACAAACATAGACAAGAAAGGGTAAGCTAACTTAATTAAGAGAAATCATGCAATTTAATAATAAGCATAAATCAGAACTTTCCACCTCCATCATAATCAATTAGGTTCTCATAATACAGTATAATACACACGACTCTAGACTAAAAATTCGGACTATGTAAGGAACATTAGAGCTCTTGGTGGCTTGCACCTATGACGGTTCCCAAACTCTACAGAGTATGGACACAAGGGGTTATCACGACCATTCACAAGGTAAGTCCCTTTCGCGTCTAAAACTTGATCAAGTCTAGAGACTAGGACCTCCTGCTACTCCTCACGACATAATCCATTATGCTCTAATTGAGCGTGAATGATTATTGGAGTTTCAGGATACCAACCAATTTAGGAGTCCGCATGTACTTACATACAATAACTTATTCTCTAGAATTTCCCTTGAATTCTAGTGCTACCACACATTCTGATTTCATACAGTCCCACTACATGTTCTACTAGTCACAGGAATTCAAGCATAGTACAACAAACATCACACTATATTATTCATGTTAGCTCCCAATAATTTAAAACAGAGGAAAAATCACAATTCTGCAGGGGAACTCGCTCAAGCTAGAAGGTCTCGCTTGGGCGAGAGGGTCACCCTCGCTTAGGCGGGTCACTCTCGCCTGAGCGAGACTCAAACAGTGGACAAATTTAAAACTGGGCGAATTCTCGCTCAGGCTAAGCTGTTTCGCTTAAACGAGAGAGTCTCTCTCGCTTAGGCGAACCCAGCTCGCCTAGACGAGACCTCGCGCAGTTCCAGGGGTGAATTCCTGGTGTTTTCGCTCAGGCGAGAACTACTCGCCCAAGCGAAAATACCAGGTTCCCAATCTGTTTCAACATGCAAAAACACAAGATTTTTGCACAATCCACTCATACATTCAATCATACCGATCAAACATTCATACAACACTAAGTCATGAACTTTCAAACCATTAGAAAGACTTCTATGCAAAAATTAGAGAAAATTGGCTAGCTTCCCTTACCTTATGAAATCCCCAAGAAGCAAAACGTTTTCAACAAAGGAACCCCTCAATCGCACATCCTAGGAAGTTAGAATGTATGAATTTAGAGTGAGAATACGACTTCAGTTAGGACTTTAAAGAAGGAGATGCTCCATCGTTCAAATTTGTAGAGAAAAGAGAAAGACTTGAAGTGAACTTACAAGAATGGGAGGGAAGAACAGCTTGAGTGAGAAATGCAACAAGAAGAGAGGGTGGATCAAAATGAGAATTTGCAGTTTTCTGGTTGGAGAGGATTGGAAAATTCTGAAGGTTGATGCAGAGTGTTAGTATTTAAGAGAGCATAGTTTCTATGTATGGGCAGTGGAGAGAAGAAAAGGGAAATAAAAGGGGTTTCACACGTGCCATATGTCAGCCTCTATTTTTTTAATTTTTTTAATTTTTTTTAATTTTTTTTAATTTTTTTTAATTTTTTTTAATTTTTTTTAATTTTTTTTAATGTTTTTAATTTTTTTAATTTTTTTAATTTTTTTAATTTTTTAATTTTTTTAATTTTTTTTTAATTTTTAATTTTTATTTTTTGAATTTTTTTTTTAAAAAATTGCCAAGTGTGAAATCCTTAGTGTGACACGTGACATTGTCAGTGCCACGTGGTAAGGTACCGCCACGTGGCAGGGTACATGCAAAGTGTCATTTCTTGATTTTAACTTAATCCTCGCATATGCCTATTCGTTTCAATTTAGTACTCATATATGTTTATTTGTTTCAATTTACTCTGCGCTCTATTTGTTTCAATTTTGTTCAAATATGTTTTTTTTCAAAATAGAAAAATATTCTCTCTCTTTTAAGACAAAATTTATTATTTATATAAATGTTATATTAATATTTGTTACTAAAAATGTCTTATAAAATTAAGTATTGAAATTTATATTAAAGTTTAGTGGTATAAGTCATGAATAACAAATTTATGTTTTGTTATATTGATATTTGTTTGGTAAATTTGTTATTCATGACTTTTATCACTAAACTTTAATATAAATTTCAATACTTAATTTATAAATCATTTTTAGTAACAAATATAAATATAACAATTATATAAATAATAAATTTGGTCTTAAGGGAGAGACAATATTTCTCTATTTTGTAAAAAAATATTTGGACAAAATTGAAACAAATAGAGTAGTGACTAAATTGAAACAAATAAACATATATGGGTACTAAATTGAAACAAATAGACACACGTGGAGACTAAGTTGAAATCAAGACAATGACAAATTTAAAAAAAAAATTCAAAAAAAAAACATTCAAAAATGAATTCAAAAAAAAAAATTCAAAAATTCAAAAAATTAAAAAAATTAAAAAAATTCAAAAATCTAGAGGTTGACACGTGGCACGCGGTTAACGGTGTTAATAATTTTTTTCTGAAAAGGACTTAATTGAAACACTTTTTCAAAAGTTGGGACAAAATTGACACTTTAGGAAGTCCTCTAGACTTCACTCCCTGATTGCAAATCGTGGCTTAGGACCAAAAACAGGTGCAATTGTCTTGTTCTCTTTCAGCTGGCGAAGGGCTTCCATATACTGCCTGTAGACATCCTCGGCAGCTACCCTAGCAGCCTCCATTTGCTGCATCACCAATTGTTATTGCTCAAGCGACACTGCTTGTCGCTGCATAGATACTTCATGTTGCTGCATCATAATCGTACTCTGTTGGGTTATAGCAGCCATCATTGCTTCTATTGCCCTGGCGATATCGGGTATATCACCTTGAGAAGATTGAGGAGTCCTACGAGGAGATGCCATAATTCTCTGGCACACAGGAAAACCATTGGTTAGGCTTGATAAGACATGAATCTTAGCCAAAGACACTAGAAAGACACCACAAAAGCTAAGCGGACACCCAAGTCCACAGACTCTAAGGAATGACCGCTCTGATACCATAAATGTAACACCCTATTTAATTAATAAATCTAATTAAAGGAAATGTCACACAGTATAATATAAGAAGCAAGATCAAAGGAGTATAACATCACTCCTACAGATATCCAAGGTACTTATAGGACAATAATTTAGGCACACCATGATGCCAACACAGAAAAGGGTAGAAGGTCTAAAGTATCCCAAAATACAGTGTTAAAAATGTAATACATGGGCCACAACACTAACAACAGACATAATGTGTAGAGCCCAAGTCCATATGACTAAGCAGCAGAACCTCCATCACCCTAATGGCCACGAGGATTTCTCGCATCTGCTCACATCAATAAATTGATGATCATCGCAAGAAGAGAGAATCACACAAGCAAGACATACAACAAACAAAGGGTAAGCTAGAGTAGAAAATAGTTTATCATACTGTCACATACAATTTCACAGCCAAGATGCATATGTCAACCAATCATGTTATGACTTCCCAACCAATACACTAAGACTCAGACACGACTCATCCGGATATATATAATTAGTCGAATTCAGCGGATGCTTGCACTTATGGTGGATTTCCTTGCTCTACCGAGCTAAGTGTTACAATGTTTCATCCCCCACACACAAGGTTAGCCCTTAATGAGTTTTAGTCCTCTTGCTACCCTCACCACTAAAGTCAGTACGCTCTATGTGAGAATAACTGACTCTTTAGAGTGTCAGGATGCAACCTTACCTTGAATCCTTACTAAATTATATAGATGGGGCACCACCATGAACTCCTACTAACAAGGGTCATGGAATTACGTCCCGACTAATTGGGGCACCACCATGAAGTCTCACCTAGAAACTCATGGAATTACGTCCTAATCAATGAGGCACCACGACACTGTCGTGGAATTACATCCTAACCATATACAAATCATGTTCCACCAACCAAATAAATACTTATCATGCATACCAATCTCATGCCAAACTTTATAACCAACCTTCATTCATATCCCATATCAATTCCATACCAAACTCATCATATTCGATCCATGAACCAGTTCCATACATGCACATCATTCATTTCATGCTTTTAACATATTAATTCACCCAAACATGTGGCAAACATACCATGATTGAGAAGAAAACAGAACCTGGTGCATTCTCGTCCAACTTCTCACTCAGGCAGAAGAGTCTCGCTCAAGCGAGCTCCCTTCGCTTAGGCGAGAACTCAATAGGTGGAACAATGGTGTTGTCGCACTCTCTCACTTAGGCGAGACCTCCTCGCTTGAGCGAGATGGGCTCTCGCTCAAAACAGGAGCTTGTCGCTTGAGTGACAGCTCGCGCAACACCTGGGAGGGTTTTTTGCGCTTAGGCGAGCTCTACTCGCTTGGGCGAGATTATCAGATCTCATCCACTGTCCACGCAGGCCAGTACACAGATTCATCCAGGACAATATGGAATACGCATTTATATCATATTGAGCATCATATACACACCATAAACACGAAACAGAACTAAAAAACAAGCAGAACACATTCAAACTCGAAACCCTAACTTCCCTTACCTGGAAATAGCTAGCAAGCTTCTTTGACCCTAAGCCCACGAACGCAGCAACTCCTAAAGCATATTTGAGAGCTGAAAAAAATGACGGACAAATAGGGAATGAGGTTATAATACTGACTGTCAGTTGCAATCACGAAAACAAGCTAGGAATGGAAGAAGGAGAGTGAGATACAACTTACATGGAGAAGAAACGAGGTTGAGCTAGCTTGAAGCGAACTAAGAGCTAAACCCTAACAGAGGTTCTGTGAGGGAACAAAAGAGAGAAGTGAGGCACTGTTTTTGCAAGGAAGGCAAAAGTGATAGGGGTTTGGCTGCCTTAGTAGTCTTGAACACCCTATGGGCCAGCCCTTAGGCTCATTAGACTTTGGAGCAACCATAATAATAAGGACTAAAATATAAGTGAGCCTTACAAGAAGTAAAAAAAAATTTAAAAGTTAACTAAAAAGCATATAACAATAAATCTTTTATGATTTTGATAAGTACTTCTAAGGGTCAAGTAGAAGGGATTCAAAATTTATTTTTACATCATATTATAATTTTTAATATTCACTGGCGAATGAAATTGTTCTAAGAGTTGCGTTCATATTTATTAATACGTGTTGCGTGTTTTATTTTTAATTATTTATTCATTTTAAATAATATTTCATAATTTTAATGTCTAACTTTCTTTAATTAAAAATTGTGATCATATGAAATCAAATATATTTTTAAGTGACTTAAATTAAATTACTGTTCTTTTAATGAATTTCATTGAAATTTAAATTTTGTAGACACCTAATTGGTAAAAGATGACGAGACTTAATTTTAATATTTATTTCACACTTTTTCTCTTCAATTTTATCTTTTTTTAATCTCTCTTTAACATCATAAACATATACTATTACTAAAAAAAACATCTATTAACATATGTTTTAATTTTTTTACACATTTTATTTAAATATAAAAATTGTCCTGTTATTTTATTTTTTATATAAAAAATATTTAAATGAAAAAATTACTACTACTGTGATTCTTTTCGTACATTAATTATTTAAGAACAATTTTAAAAATTATTTACCACTATCGCAAAAACCGCTAATTAAATTAACTAATTTCTTTTATTAAAAGTGAATTAATTAGTGTTACTATTTTATATTTAAGGACAGAAAGAATGCCAAACGTCGTGATAAATTAATTAAATTTTAATATAATAATATTAAAATATTTATTATAATTTTTAAATATATGAAAAATCAAACTTGAAGCACCTTAAGATAAAAATAAAAATAAAAAAAACCTTAAGAATTTCCTATTCATTCATTTCTTGTGTGCCACTACAATACAACCAGCAAGCATGGCTTAGTTCTCACTATTCACTCACAAACACTATTTTCTTTTCCGCAATATTATTTCCTCTCCCTCGGACCAAAGAAGTCGCTAGAAGAATTAAAGAAAAAAGAAAAATAAAACAGCTAACAACCCAAGAGAGGGAAACGAAAACTCAACCGAACCCCGCGACGAGAGAGATATGCGATTGCGGTGGCGGCGGCGGTGGTCAGGGTTGTTGAGTCCCCGATCGACGGCCAATGCAGCGGTTCGGTGCGGCGGCGGACGGTGTCGTTGATGGACCTGCAGATGACTTGGCAGCCGAGTCTCCTGAGTCAGAAACGCAAAACCGGTCCTCCTATAGGGCTCCGTAACCTGGGCAACTCGTGCTACCTCAACAGCGTCCTCCAGTGCCTCACATACACTCCTCCTCTCGCCAATTTCTGTCTCACTCTCCAACACTCTTCTCTCTGTAACCGGCTCTTCAATTCTCGTTATTCTTTCAATTTTAGTTTAATTTCTGTGCCTTGGCCTAATTTCTGTGTTCCGTTTCGAATTTCAATTCAGGTGATTTCTCTGCGTCTACGTGTCCGTTCTGCATACTGGAGAAGCAGATTGCGCGTTCACTTAAATTGGATCTCTCGCACGACGCGCCTTCCAAGATCCAGAGCTGTATCCGGATCTTCGCCGAGCACTTCCGCTGTGGCCGCCAGGAAGACGCACACGAGTTCCTCCGGTACGTAATCGACGCCTGCCACAATACCTGCCTCCGCCTCAAGAAGCTCCACCGCAAAGGCGGAGACGCTAATGGAGGCGGCGGAGACGGTGGCGGGAGTACGGTGGTGAAGGAGATTTTCGGGGGCGCCTTGCAGAGCCAGGTGAAGTGTCTGTGCTGTGGATATGAGTCGAATAAGGTTGATGAGATAATGGATATCAGTCTTGATGTTTTCCATAGTAACTCGCTTCAAGACTCCATGCAAAAGTTCTTTCAGCCTGAGGTTTTAGATGGCAACAATAAGTACAAGTGTGATAGGTAAGTTACCGAGTGGGTACAAGTGCATGAGCATTAGTTTGCTTTTTAAATATGTGTTTGGACAAAAAGTTATAGCTCCTTAGCTCTTGCATGTTTTGTTCTCCAATGAGAATTGCAGTTTCAGTTCAACAATATGCATAATTCTTTAATGCAAACCTTCATTATGTGATCATGATGTAGAACTATAGTTCTGATTGGAAAACAACTATCGAATTGTATGTAAGCTTTTTCCTATTTGTTTTGTGTGTTTGTGGGTTTTAATTGTTGAAAGGATGAAAATGTGGATGATTGATGTTCAGTTGTAAGAAATTGGTGGCGGCTAAGAAGCAAATGTCTATACTTGAAGCACCTAACATCCTTGTGATACAACTAAAGGTTAGTTATATGTATATATTTAATTTTTTTGGTCGTTAGGATTAGTGGTGGCTTGGGGTTTTTGAAGGATGGTGTGTTGATGAAATTTGTATTGTAGAGATTTGAGGGCATATTGGGTGGCAAGATTGATAAGGCTGTTGCATTTGAAGAGGTTTTGGTTCTTTCTAGCTTCATGTGCAAAGCAAGCCAGGTATGTTCGGTTTTTGTTTTGAACTAGTTACCACTACAAAAGGGTGCGTCTGTTTTTTCCTGTGGAAGCTCACATTAATGATGTAGAAAGTGTGGTCACTTCAATTGTAGTCGTGTCTTTATCATAACAGCATCTGCTTTAGAAAATAATCAGAAATATATTTATACATCTTCACTGGTAGCATTTTATCATGTCTGCAATGTTCCATGCTCACCTAAATTCATTTTTTTTTCTTTTTAATTGAATTTTCGTTTTTATTTATTTTGTACTAATTTAGTACATTGTATTTATAGTTGTGTTGTATTTATAATTTTTAAGATTTACTGTAGACCCTTGTGTGCCTGTCATGTTGTTCCATGCTTTCTAGGACATGATACAAAGTGTGTAATCCATTCTAATGGTCTCCTAAAATTTGTTTTCTTACTCAACCAAAATGTCCATGATATTGATAAGGAAAAGAGTGTTGGAAAGCTGCTTTAGTTGCAAAAAACCCTTGGTCCACCCTAGTTGTGACTTCTTTGGGCTGCCTTAATTCTAGCTTCGGATGGGGTATGTCTAGTCTTCGCAGTTATGGCCATAGTAGCTAGAGATATGTTTTAATAAAAGTTATAGAGCTTGAGAAATCTCAACATTCAAACTAATTTTATGGTTTAGAGTCTTTGTCCTAATTTCTGAGATGGTATATCATAGCCAATCATATATATATATATATATATATATATATATATATATATATATAAAATTAAAAAATGAGAATGAGTGCAAGACTAGGAAAGGGCTACCTTATAAAAGCTGTACAAAATATAATAAAGAATTATTTAATGCTCCCCCAAAGTTGGAGTATATAAATTTTTAGCAACAAGCTTGGAACATAAAAAATGAATTCTAGGTCCTCTTAAAGACTTAGTTAACAACGACTTCATCCTTGGTTGTTATGACCTCCTCCTTCTGCAAGGTGCTACTATTGTTTTGTGGAGGGTACTCTTTGGGTTGCATCGAAGAGATGTTGAATGTCATAAGCAAAATAATCTTGGGTCTTCTTCCCAAAAAGATGTCTTGAAGCATTTTAGTATTTTCAATATATCAGTCTCAATTGATTGCCATGAAACAAACATGTTTGCCTTTGCCATCGAGATATATTTTCAGGGGGAATAACACTGATTTCATTTTCCAATTACTCATGGAATGCTTTGACAAGGAACCACAACATCTCTACTGTTGTTTTATTGGAGGTGGAGGGCGGTGTGTAAGATTCAAACGCTACAAATTGCCCAAGAGGACCATTGTGTGGGAGAGTGTGCCTTTTAACATTCCTTCATGTATATTCAATGTTAATCACGCCCTGTTCAGAATCTAGTATGAGATCCATTTTTGATGGATAATGATTACTGGAGGCCATTCCAACTATACTAGCCTCAATTGTCTTGGGCTTTAGACCATACATTATGCTTGTTTGCCCTCATTATCTTTTGTCCATATTCTTATGTCTTTAGGAAAAGCTTTGTCACCTAGATTGGTGGCAAACAATGATCGATAAGATGTGTGCTTTTCAAAGTAGTGGTACTTTGGAGTTGGTTCCTCTTTTGACTAACCTGATTTGTTGGGTGTTAGTGATTATATTCTCTTAAAACAAGACTACATGAATAACCTGATTTGTTGGGTGTTAGTGATTATATTATCTTAAAACAAGACTACATGGTAAAATTGTTAGCTCTAAATCTCGCTTGGTTGTCAAAGGGTACACAAAAATCTATGTTCAAGTTCATAGTGACACTTTCTTCGGTTGCTAAAATGTTGTCTATTTGACTTCTTTTCCAATGTAACTATTCATCATTAGAGTCTTTTAGCATCACATCAAGAATGCATTTGTATATAGTGATCTTGTCCAGGAAGTTACATGGAGCAATATCCTGGATTTTGCTCATGGGGAGTTGTCTGGTATGGTATGTTGTCTACTAAAGCCCCTATGTGGCCTCAAGAAATCACTTCGTGCATGGTTTGAGTTTCAACTATCATCCAACAACCAATGTGATGTTGATTGTTCTCTATTTTATTGTCATTCTTCCCATTTATGTATCTGTGTCATTGTATATTTGGAGGACATTGTTATCACATGTAGTGATACGGAGAGTATTGGACACTTGTGGTATTTCCTTGGTATAGAAGTTGCCTAGTCCAAAGATGATTTCACCATATCTCAAAGAAAATATGCACTGAGCATTGTAGAAGAAACAAGGATGTTAAATACTAAGGTTGTGGACACACCAATGGATCTAAGTGTAGAACTAGTACCTAGTCAAGGAGAACCATATTTTAGTCCCGAGAGATACTAAAGGTTAGTTGGTAAGCTAGGTTACCTCATTGTGACTCATTCTAACATCACCTTTGTTGTGAATGTAGTAAGTCGATTTTTAAATTCTCCTTGTCACAATTATTGGAATGCAGTCCTATTAGTTATAAAGTATATTAAAAATTCTGTAGGCAAAACATCCTTTATGAAGACAAGGAAAATACTCAAATTGTTGGGTATTCCCATGCTAACTCGGTGTGGTTACCAAGTGATAGACGCCCACTTTAGTGTACTATGTTCTTGTTGGAGATAATGTAATATTGTGGAAAAGTAAGAAACAAAATGTGGAGGTAATCTTGTCTTCCATGAGAGTACCAAACATATTGAGATAGATTGTTATTTCATAATTGAGAAATTGGAGTTTGGGAGAAGTCACCACTAGATTTTTGAACTTTAGTGACATATTCATATTTGTAGCAATAGGCTGAGATATTCATCTATTGTCTAAGAGGACCAATGATTGTTCATATGTGTAGCAAGCTGGACGTGTACATATTATATGATCCAACTTAAGGAGGAGTGTTATACTTAAAAAAAATAAGGAGTAAATTCTGTATAATGAAGAATATGTAGATTGTATATGTATTAGTAGGAACATCTTTATTTGTTCCCTATAATATCTTTATTATTAGACGATATCAAATTTCTTCTATTTATTTGATTGATTTCATTTTCTCAATATAAACAAAGTAATAAACTCAATGTCTCTCTTTCCACCAAATTGTGTTTATTCAGTTATGTTTCATATGGAAGATATGGTACACAAAAGGTCTTCCTTGTGAGATAAAAACTTTGCCTTGTTTTCTCAGTGCATGGGACATGAACAGTCCATTATCTTTTTGAATATAAAACTCATACATACATTGTGGTAAAATTTAATTGCAAAAGGTGTGGTTAATTTAGGACTTTGAACTAAATAGTGAAACATCAAAGAGGGAAAATTACTAATTATTATTGTGCCACTTAAAGTACAAAGACATAAATTGCTTGGTATGGGCCAATAAAGGTTCAACATTTTTCCAACCCACGTTGATATCTTTAAGAATGACCAGTGTATCATTGCTAATATTACCTTCACTCACACTCACAGTTTTAATGTTAATTTTAGTTCTTTTCTAACGGGCATCCTTACGTAGGATCCACAGCCAGAATATAAGCTCTTTGGCACTATTGTGCATTCAGGCTACTCCCCCGAATCTGGTCATTACTATGCTTATATAAAGGTTTGCTAACTTTTTGTTTATCTGTCTGTACACATTATGTAGCTCAATATGTCAATTTTATGTTGATCTCATTTCCGTTTTTGTTCATAGGATGCAATGGGTCGGTGGTATTGCTGTGACGATTCTAGTGTATCAGTTGCAACCCTGCAAGAAGTTTTGTCCGAAAAGGTTTATATTCTTTTTTTCTCTCGAACTAATCAAAGGCCAGTGTCAAGTAGTAATTCTATTGCTTCAAACGGTGTAAAGCCTTATTCCAATGGGAGCCAAGCATCTGAATTTTCAAAGGTTGGTGTACCACTGAAAGATGTGCATGCAAAGTCAAGTTCTGACCTATCTCCTTGGAAGGATATGCCACATGTAGCTAAGACAGCTAAAGTACATTCCAGCCCACGAGTTAAGTTTGACATTAATGGAGGTTCTACTTCCAAAAGAAGTCCTGCTCCTCTAAGTGTGAATGGGAAAGTTGATGTTTCTAGGAATCAGCCTTTATTAATAAATGGACATGTCAAAGATTCAGTTTCTTTGGAAAATGGTAAGAAAGATCCTTCATCATTACCTGCCAAGAATGGTATTGACAAAAATAAAGTTGATGTTGACAAATTCAAAAGAAAGGAGTCTACATTTACAAATGGCCACAGTGATAATCAGATGGTTGATATCCGTTCTGTAAAGTCGGATCCCAGGCAAGATACTGATAAAAGCAGGGTAGCAGGTAAAGGTTCTGACAACTTTAAGCTTGAAAACAATGGCCTCGGCAATAAACCCAAAATATTGGGGAGTAAGAGAAAGGTACATGAGGACCCATTCTTTTTACTTGCACATGATGGTCAGTCTCAAGCAAAAGTTCAAAAACTGAAGGACAAGTAAGACAGTATATCCAATTCCTTCTCTAAAATTATAGTTCAATGATTTTTTAAATGGTTCCTTGCTGTGCTTTATGTTTCTGATATATGCGGAAATAGCGCATCATATACTTTTTTGTCAGTGTTTCATAGCCTGGATTTTCAGACTTTTGTAGTTGGGTTTAGACTTAATTAGTTAATGCTTGTCATTTTTTATGATATCTTACTTTTACTGAGGCTTTGTTTTAATATTAATAATCTAGTTGGTGGGAAAGGGAATACAAAATTTTGAATCACACTGATAAGATCCAGGAAAATATGATAGAACAACCTACTCTAATTGTATTAATAACCGATGTTTCCGCTAGAGTCAGTAAGATTCAGAGCTGGGAATACAATTAGCAACCCCCCCTCCCCCCACTCTCTCTCTCTCTAACAACTTGTGCATACCCCACACCACTAATGCCAAGTCAGCTATTAGTTAGGCCCCAATTCTCTCTCCTTATTATGACAAAGTGTGATTCCTCTCTTTTGTCTCCTACCGTAATAATGTTAATGGATGTTCTTCAAATTTTTTTTTCGTTTCATAGTTTATGTCTCTTCCAAACCTTCAATGTCTGACATGCTAAAAATATGTTGTTCTGTTAAAAATTTTCAGAATATTAGTCGTCTTTTGATTTATGTTGTACTGAAATCTTCATGCTTGTGATTGGTCACACCCAAACTCGAATTACCAGTTAACATTTTATATGCCTGTTTCCTGTGACAATTAGTTAACATCTATATACCTGTTTCTTGTAACAATCGGTTATACAGCTTTCCATTCTGAAATATTTATTATGTGCGAGTCATACTGTTTTTAAACAAATATTCATTACATGCCTTATTCTGATACCATGTTTTCAAAACATTACTCAGTCTTGTGAAAGAGGCGAAGTCACATTTGAGATCCTGCGGCTGGACAAATGAGGTCTATGAATTTATGCGCTCTAGAAAGTTACGTGCACAAGAAGATGGAAATTTAGGGAATGGAGATGAAACAAGGTATTGTTGATCGTATCCTACATTATCACTCACCATTTTAACAAATTACCATTTAATTATATAAGGTAGTAATTTCCAATTGTGACTATAGAGGCCAGGGGAAGGGATGTAGTGTTCTAAAAATGTAGCTTATACTTATTATGAAGCTCTGGAAAAGTATGATTGATTACGAGATGATAGAGGAAACAATTATTTATAGCCATTAAAGAGTAATTCATGTATAACCAGGAATTCTACTTTGTTGTTGTCTTTGTTTGGAATCAATTTGTTGTAACCTTAATATAAGATTTCTATGAAACTAATGTTGGGTGGATTAATTTATGAAATATAGAAATATGCACTATAGAAGAGGAGTTTTACTTATAGATTAGTTGGTAGTGTACATAAAGTTAAAACTTTTTTTTTTAGTTGAGGTGATGTGAGGGGGGTTGGCATACGTGGTTAAGTGATTGTGAAGATTTCTTTTTGTTACTAAATACAGTCATTCTTTCATTCCATTTTTCCCTCTTTCTGGTTCTTGTATGGTTTGAAAGAATTAATTCTTTAGTTTAAGGAAATGAATGTAGCAGAATCACATGATACCATTGACTTCAATAAACCCAAAACAAATTCTATAGGGTATTATTTACCCTACTATTAGTTCAAGTGTTATAGTTCCATATTGCATTGGACAAGTTGAGCACTATACAAACAAGAAAGACTCAAACTCATTGTCTTAAAGCTTTTGGTTGAGTATAGTGTCATGATCTCTTATGTAGTTGGCTTGTGGCCGCTTAGTATTTTCCTAGTGTCTCCTACTTGGATTTTTCGATAGTAGTATGAAAGCTAATAGTCTTTCCTAGTGACTGACTCCATTAAGTTGGTTGTGGTACTGGTGTGCGAATGATCCCTTGTATCCTAGTAGTGAATATGAGTGATGTGCCATTGAGAAAAATGACAATGCATGTAAGAGTCTCACTTGAACTATGTAAGAAATAAAGAATTACTTTATTGATAACAATCACACCAATTACATTCTCATCATCTCCATTTGTAATGATCAAAACATTGAAGAAACAGAAGTCAAAATGTGTTGAAAGGAATAAGAAGATTTTGAAGATATTTTTTCCTAATTACTATTGAAATATTGATGATATCTTTCATCCTAATAAACTAGTATTTACAACACTACCCCTCAAGTCGGTAAATGAATATCAATCATCCCAACTTGCCTATAAGATTTTGGAATCTGCCTTGAGAAAACCCTGTAATAAAAATGTTCACTATCTGAAATCTTGCAGGGACATGATTTGTAACCACCATGTCCTTGTCAAGATTATCTTTGATGAAGTGTTTGTCAATTTCAATATGTTTGGTCTTGTCATATGTTGGACTAGATTATGAGAAATGATCATGGCTGACTTGTTATTATAGGCATAGGGATGTTCACCTTTATTTTGAGGTCATAAAGTATGATCTTCAACCATAGCCTTTCACACACCTTGAGTAAGGGCTCAAAATTTAGCTTATGCACTACAACGTGGTACTCTATCTAGTTTTTGGCTTCTCTAGGTCACTAGACTTTCTCCAATAAACATACCATACCCATATGTAGATTTTTTGTTAGTACCAAAACATGTATAGTCTATCTGCATTAGTATATATCTTCAAGGTCAAATGTCTTCCTTCAAGAATAACCCCTTTCCTAGGCTTGAATTCAAGTACAAAAGAATTTTGTCTGCTGCTTGATGTGTCCTGCTCTTGGATCATGCATAAACTGACATGCCATACTAACTGTGTAAGCAATGTTTGTTATCTTGTGCGATATAGGAGAGCGCTCTTCACTTCCAATTCTATGACTATGTTCAGTAGAAACTCCAAAAGTTCTACATCCCACTTATATATTGTCACTTGACCTTATTTCTAGTCAATGTTGGCTTTTTAACACACCCTAACACCAAGGATTTTGAACATATTGAGCCTGGGACTTGATATATATGGGTGGTTTGATAGTGACAGCGACAACAACAACAACAACACTTCCCTTCACAGTCGTGTTCGTGTAGAGGAGGCTCTGAGTGATGAGGGGTCTGTGTCCTCTAGCCGGAGGGATCTCGCCTTTAGTTGGCAGAGGGAACCGGAGATGTGCTCCACCTATATATAGAAATTTCAGGAATTGGAAATTGTGTATGGAAGTTTTAGAAATTCTTTTATAGACGTACCACTTGCGCATTTAGGGTCTAGGAACCTCCCCTATTCCACTAATTTTTCTGACTCCCAAAACTTGAGAACAGACCTATATATATATATATATATATATATATATGTATATGTATGTATGCACACACACACATATATTTGTGTATATGTGTGTATTCATGGAACTAAAATGTTCCTCCTCCACAAATTGTACATTTTCTTGCATATCAAAACCTCATTAAATAGCTTAATGACTCAAATGTTAGCATGATACTTTCTTTGTTTTACACATGCCCGAGTCTCATTAGGACCAACAACTGTATCATTATTCATTCTCTTAGGAACTTTTACTTCAAACGCTGCCCTGCTTTTCCACACATTGCATGTCAGCAGGTTACTCAACCAAATATTTTTCAAAGCCTATATTCTCAATCTTAAGACTCCATCTATTCAACATGGGATAAGAACTGGATCATCTCTTTGTGATGTTCCTACCTTTATTTCATTACCGATTTTCTCAAGAGTTGGAGCTATTGTTAGTCATCCCTTGCCATGTGATCCTTCTGGCATCTTCTTTAGCAATTTCTTCCTCCATTTGCTATTCTATTCACTCTTGCCACCGCTCTATGGCATTGATTTTGACATGAACACACAAAATCAAGTCTCCCAAGTAGTTGTGTGCAATCCAGTCTCCTGGCAGTCTTCTTCCCTGCTTGCTGCTGTCTAACCACCGTCTGTCAAATGGTAGCTATTCTTTTATTCATATTTCTTTATAACTCATGATTTGTTTCCTTATTCAGTTATGGTTATGATTTAGTATTTAGTGTGTTATTTCTATCACATTGCAATAAAGGATGGCAACAAGCAGGGTGGGTGCGGGTTTTATTATCCCATCTTCATCTCCAAAGTTAAATTTAGGATAATGATATTTTAACCCACTTTTTTTTTATCAACTTTTAACCTACTACTTCAATCACCATTAGATCATTTATTTTGATTCTTTTTAGTGATGTTATGATCTAATGGTGATTGAAGTGGTGGGTTAAAAATGAGTAAAAAAATGTGGGTTAAAGTATCATTGTCCTTAAATTTATCTCCATTTCTTATTCTGGTTGGGTTTGAACATTTTATTCCATACCATTCCCATTGGGTGTAAGTAAATGTACCCATTTACACCTTTTTATTGTTTCAAATATTAGTCAAATAATCTTTTAGAAAAAAAAATCACAAAAAGAAAATATGATATATCATTCCTTCAATGTCAATGTCATGAAAGAAATTATAATTTTATATATATCAAATTACAGGATCAAATAACAATTGGTTAAAGGTATAATGATCATAGAAAAGAGGATTCTATGAAATTGAGGTCCGTGTTTCTTGAAATGCAATCCACCATATTACACAAAGGGAAAACTGTGTAATCAAGGTTAAAGTGAATTTTGTGAATTTTGAATTATTAGTCAAATAATTGAGAGAATAAAAAGAATTATGTAGTGAAAGAAAACTGTGTAATCATGGTTGTTTTAGTGCATGGAGAATATGTATATGCATCCCTGTCCGTGTACTCAATTTAAAAACATTGGCATTGACCATACCTATACTCCGGTCTATATAGATATTTCTAGTAAAAATCGGTCGGGTTCGGCCAATAGCGGTAGGGCTGAGTTTTTTTTTTTTTCCATCCCTAATTGCAATACATCACAATACTCAAGAAATATTACTCAGTATCCTCTTTTCTCAATTTCATCCTACAATTCCTAAAGTCCTTTAAGTATTTTCTTGAGCACTTTAGGCTGTTACAAAGCTTCATTCAATGAGTCCATAGTTCCTGTACCTGTCTTTTTCTTTAATAATTTCTCATTTGTAAATAAGCACAATGATGTTTGTGATTTGACTCGCTGGTTATAATCCTTGGATGTGCACTCCGAGCAATGCAGGAAGTCGTTAATTAGAGAGGCGCAGCTAGCTTTCAACACAAAGATTCCAGAGTCATTGAGAAAGGATTTGATTGAACGACTCAAACCTTCATCCAAGAAAACTATACAATTTTAAGGACCTTGATCTGAGCATGCGTACGAGGTAAACTATTAGTTTATGCTTATACGATTTTTCCGTTCTGTAAGTCTCTAAATCAGTTAGTGATTTGATATTTTCTGTCATTTTGAAAATATTGCAGCATGTTGATCTTGTCTTGATAGTGAGGCGTGGTGTGTATACTCTGTATTACTAATTATTGTAGTGATGGCGGTACCCTTAACTGGGATATTAGTTTGGGTTTGTGACATACTAACTCTTTGAGCTAGTGCTGGCGTAGGAGCAGAAGAATATGGAGACTTGTTATCGTCGAAGTTTGGCTTTGTTATGCTTCTAGTTGTTTCATGCATATTTGCTAGAAGTCCAGATTTCATGTCTTGCCACAAGTTTTCTTCTCTTTGTAGGCTATGAAGTTGTGTTGAATCTTGAGGAGAGCATGCCAGGAATTCTATTCATTCTGTACAATCTACTTTAGTCATATGTACTGGAGCAAAATCTTACTTTTCTACAAAATTGCTCAAAAAATTTTGCAGCGAAAATGTGGCTGTGCATCACTTTTGATACACGCGCTATCCAATGACTGTATATACTAACAAATTCATTCGCTATATCAATATTATCCGTTGAAAAAACATAACTTCCTCAAATTTGAGATTTGTGATTCAGTTTTGATGGACATCAGCGACTTTGTAGAATGAATGTTCGTAGAAGCTGCAAATATTTTAGTCCATAAAAGGAGTCTCCACTGAAATATTCAAACTCATCTATCAGACTGCTTGTTCATTTCAAATCCTCCTGACCAACTTCAAATTTCGTCTGCATTCATTATTCATGAACTATAGTGTTTTGCAAGTGTAAGCTGTGCGGCTAAATGATACAAGTGTGGCCGAAGAAAATGAAGATAAGAAAGATAATCAATCAAGATGTCAGTTATGATTTTTGCTTTCTGCACACCCATGATTACTAGCTGCACATCCATGTTATCAACGAAAAAGTAAACTCATTGTCATTATATACTCATTCTTGTTATTGTGTCTTCTTCTTTGGTGCATTTTTATTGTCATTATATAATCATTCTTTGATTATTGTCATTATATAATGATTATATACTTAATTTTTTTCTTAAAATCAACTATATTTAAATCACTAAAATAATTTCTTAACTCAAAATACAGCATATTTAATTTACTAGAAAAAGTGTTTTGCAAATAATAACCAAAATAGTCAAATTTATTACATATTCTAACAATATTTTGCTCGCAAGTAATTTCCTTCTAAGACTACATCATTAACATATTTCTTTTATATTTATTTCTTACTTTAATATTTTTTTTTCTATACCTAAGCTATTTAATAATTTTACTCAAGACGTGATTTCATACCTAATAAAATCAAATCTTATCACACTCAACCATATAAAATTTAGTTTTCAGTATACGAAACTAAGAATATGTTCACCCTCAACGACCAAATATTTGTATCATCAAAATCTTTATACTAAAAAAATCAGTATAAAAAAAATTATCAACCTCAACGACCAAATATTTGTATCATCAAAATCTTCTTTCCTCTCAATTTATTTATCATTTTTCTAATTCATTCTATAATGTCATGAATAATGTTTTCTTAATATACCACAAAACCTCGATCAAAAGATTTAGTAAAATTTAGTTAAAAAAATTAATTCATATAATTTACATTTGAAAAATTACATTGGACCAAAATTAGAATTAATCCTTATGTAAGTTAAAAAATAAGGATTAATTTTAATTTTCGTTTAAAGTTAAAAAATAAAAAGTATATTTAATCTTTTAAAAATTATAAAACTAAAAAAGTAAGTATGTGAGTGATCTTGTCCCCTCTCCACATAGCCGCCACACCTCCATAAGCTTATGCTCCTCCACATCTCCATTACCGGAAGGTTGCGACGACTTGCATCTCCATTGGTGGAAATCTCCATCATTGCAAAGATCTGTACCTCCATAGCTTCAAGACTCCACACTCATTGCTTAAAGCTTACAGAGAAGAAGTGGTTCTTCCTTGCTCTGCGTGCCAGAAAGTGAGAGGTAACTGGATTTATTGTCTTTGCTAGGGATGGCAACGGGGCGGGACGAGTTTCGCTATCCCATACCCATTCCATCTCCGTAAAAAAAATTCATCCTCATACCCAAACCCAACGGGTATCAAACTTTTATCCCATTCTCATACCCACCGGGTAACGGGTATAATCTCGTACCCATATCCATACTCATTTTCTTACTACTTCAATATTAATTTTAATTAATTTTTATAAAATAATAAAAAAATTATGGTAAAGGAAACATAATATTACCAAATATTTAAGGATGATTATTTCTTCGATATCAAATACTTTAAAATAAATTATAATTGTTTACATTTTAGATTATAATATCAAATAAAATTTCATGAAAACCAAAATAATTATTAAATTTTCAAATATTAATGAAACATAGTTGATAAAATATAAAAAATATTTTTTAAAAAATTAAAAAAAACAAATATTCAAATTAAAATATATTTTAAATGTTTGTTTACTTCAATCTTTTAAATTCTAATAAATCTCTTTTTTATACACTAATAAAAGTTATAATACATCATTTGATCAAAATGATACAAAAAACAAATAATAATCATAATAAAAGTTTAAAATAAATTATAATTGTTTACATTTTAGATTATAATACCAAATAAAATTTCATGAGAACGAACATATTTATTAAATTTACAAACATTAATGAAACTTAGTTGATAAAATTTAAAAATATTTTTTAAAAAATATAAAAGGAAAACAAATATTCAAATTAAAATATATTTTAAATGTTTGTTTACTTCAATCTTTTAAATTCTAATGAATCTCTTTTTTATATACTAATAAAAGTTATAATACATCATTTGATCAAAATGATACAAAGAACAAATAATAATCATAATAAAAGTTTAAAATAAATTATAATTGTTTATATTTTAAATTATAATACCAAATAAAATTTCATGAGAACCAACACATTTATTAAATTTGCAAACATTAATGAAACCTAGTTGATAAAATTTAAAAATATTTTTTAAAAAATATAAAAGGAAAACAAGTATTCAAATTAAAATATATTTTAAATTTTTGTTTACTTCAATCTTTTAAATTCTAATGAATATCTTTTTTATACACTAATAAAAGTTATAATACATTACTTGATCAAAATGATACAAAGAACAAATAATAATCATAATAATAAAATTTTAACATAGATCTTGTATTTTTTGAACTTCAATTATGTTGGATACTGATAAAAAAATATTCATGACAATTACATTAGATTTTTATATTGTAGTAAATAAAAGTTATTTATACAAGTATAGTGAAAAAATTACAGTATAATTGATAATGAGTTAGAAAATAAAAAATAATTAGATAAAATATATCGAAATAGTATTCTACATAATGAAAATAAACAATAAATAAAAATATTAAAAATTTAACCAATGTTCACAAACAATTTGAGAGACTATTGAAAGAAATCGTACAAAGGAAAATAAATGTAAAATTAAGGGTATGATAAGTTGAAAAATATCTTAGAGATCTAAGAAAACTTTTTAAATATCAACATATATACTCAATGGTTGAGAAATAAAAAAAATTATTTTAGTGAAACAAAAGAGTTCTTCAAATGAAACAAAAACTAATAATAATAAGTATATGATTTTTTTTATATTACCTAGTAAACAAAATGTTTGTACTATTAAATACTTACATTGAGAGTATTAAACATTTTCATGTGAAAGAAAAATATACAATAAATAAAAATATTAAAAAATAATAGAAATATTCAAATATGAGACATAAATATTAAATATAATAGAAATATTAAATACTTACATTGAGAGTATTAAATATTCTCATGTGAAAGGAAAATATACAATAAATAAAAATATTAAAAAAAATAGAAATATTCAAATATGAGACATAAAAAAAATTTAATTGAGATACATCTTCTTAACATAATTACATAAAAGTTATTATAAGATGAAAAATATAATTGAGATACGAATGAGTTTCATGACAAACCAAATAATTAGAAGAAATAAATAAATAATATGTTATATTTTATATAATAAAATTATATAAAATTATTATTCTCTATATAATTATTATTATTATGGATTAGCATTAATAATAAATTAAGTTATTCGTTAATATTAATTATTATATGGGTAATATATA
>Ga0214543_1001658_pt1 | contig 43363 bp, 15 predicted proteins | sample CNSS2metaG_FD_160094 | JGI IMG/M metagenome (GOLD analysis project Ga0214543, IMG submission 160094) | Root nodule microbial communities from cowpea collected in UCLA plant growth center, Los Angeles, California, USA - CNSS2 | ecosystem: Host-associated > Plants > Roots > Nodule | place: USA...
TTCCGATGGCGGAGTGAGGGCTAGCATGGGATTAGAGCTAGGGTTTTGCTCATTTGTATTTTATGTTTTAAATACTGATCTTGGAAACATGTAACCTTTTATGGATTTAGTCATGAGTTTTGGCGCGCTATTGTGATAAATTGAAATTTTCCCGCGTTGGGATTTTTATCGAGATGACTTTTAATGTAATTATTTCTTTTAATATTTATTTTTAAGTAATATTCCCTAGGGATGTTACAACATCAAACATGGATTCAATATCGAAAGCTTTAAGGAGGCCTTTTTGAATTAGAAGACCACACATCTTCAACTTCCATAATCTAAAGTCATTCAGACCACTAAATTTCTCAACATCATACTTTGTGAAAGTCATGAAGTTGAAATACATGTTCACCACCAGTTTGTTAGGAAATAGCTTAGAATTCATTGCAAGATGTCTATCATACAAACAAATATGCTTATAGAGAAAGAATTGCAATGTTAAATGATAAAATGTAAATAGAGGAACATACACACACACATACACACAAATGATAACGTAGTTTGATTGAAGTGTTAACAAACTTCAATCTATGTTCTCATGAGAATTCACTATAACACAAAGATTACAACTTAACAATTTCTCTCTTAATAAACTATCACTCATATATAACTCAAATGTTAGCCTTTTATCGAAGCTACATGGTCCTATTTAAAGGGTAAATATTGTTAGAACTGACACACATGAAAGAAACTTATAAACAAACAAAAAATACATGCTAACATGTTTTCTATCACTAACAATAAACGATTTCATCAGGTGGTCCAAGGCCCAATAAATGTTAATAGACTAGATGATTTATTGAGACCATTTGTCACATAACACTAGATAATCTAGTACTAGTCAAATAATCTGGGAACCTTTGATCAATATTTTATTAAGTCCTTCTTCACATAATTTTATATATATATATATATATATATATATATATATATATATATATATTTATATATTAAGACTATATATATATATAATAAAATTGTAAATAAATAAAGATTTCCAATGCTTTTGTTGGAAACTAATAATATAGAGGAATGGAACTAAGTTTATATAGAGTCATCAAGCCTCTGTATAGTAATAATTTCTATACAATTAAGAAAATAACTTATACCTCACATTCAATTATAATGTCCAAATTTCTATCTTCCTCAAGTTAGAAATATTAGGATAAGAGTATTTGACGGGAATAAACTAATCTTACAAGTTAGGAGTTGTTCTTATCGGGATTCAGAGCGTGGATCTTTGTACAGGTGACAAGATCGAAGTGGTGGTTTGAATGCTCCTTATGACTCGAATCAAATCCCTCATTGTCTGAAAGAGGAAGATCTAGTTGCAAAAGACTCTTCTTTTATGCTCAAGTCAGTTCCGATCCTAAGTCCACTGAGTGACATCGTAAGGGTCAATCACCATGCATCTGAGATATTATCCACGTTGAAGCACATGTTCATTACGATTTTGTCCTTAAAAAGCATTTCAGATAATAGAAGAAAGAAGAAGTATTTACACTGCATTAAGCTTCAACTATGTGATGTGGGACAATTGGAAGTGGTAGGAATGGGAACTAAATTTCAAATATTTTTCAATAAACTAATCTCCATGTTCCCTGCGAAACTTAAGTTAACCTTCGATCCTACCATTTTTCAAAACTTCTCAAATTTGTCTTTTTTTAAGTTCATATGGAGTTCATTTATTTCATGTACCAATTGGGCATCATCATCATACATTAATTTATATTTTTATGCTTAAAAATTAATTTAAAGTTAAAGCTCAAAATAACATTTATGAGAATAGTGTACAAATTATTTGATATTATTTAAATGTTTCTTTTGTTTGAGAATAACGTAAAAAATATTTGATATTATTTAAAAGTTTCTTTTGTTGTTATATAGTGAGTATTTATCAAAGTCTCATTTAAGTAATATGAAGTAGAAAGTAATAACAAATTTCTATAAGAATGAAGAATTGATTTGAGAGTTGTATCACAACTTAGTAAGTTCTTTACCTTGTGTTTGGATGGAGCATTTTAACAATGTTGAGAAATTGAAATGCATTGTATTTGAATTACTTGCAATTAAATTCCCTTCATTTTCTAAATAACTTGTTTGGATAAAGAAATTAAAATACCTTACATTTCAATTTATTGTTTGGATAAAACAATTGATTTTTTTGTGAGATAAAATATAATTTTAACAATATTTATTCTAGGCTTAATTATTTTTTGAGTTCATGATAAATTTGGAAAAAGGCTCAACAACCTAGATGGGTCGGACGAATCCGACGACCCAGCCAGGTCGGTCTGACCCGACGACCTAGACAAGTGGGCTGGTCGAGAAACCCAAACGGGCTGGACCAACCCAACGGCCCATATGGGCCTATCGTGCTCATCAAGTACGTACGTCTGGCCCCACCCAGTCCATTTAGGTCGTTGGCTCGACTTGGCACTACTAGGTTGTCGGGGCGTCCGACCCATTTGGGTTGTTGGGCTTGTTTGTATCATCGGGCTCGCCTGACCAGTCTATGTCATTGGGCCAGCCCGATCCGGTTAGGTCATCGGGTCAGTCAATACAGCTTAAGTCGTCGGGTCGATCGTGTCCGTATGAGTTGTCGGGCTAGTTGGGCACGTACGTGTCGTTGGGTCGGTCGAGCCCATATGGGTCATTGGGTCTGTCGGGCCCATATGGGTCATTGGGTCGATCAGGCCCATATGGGTCGTTGGGCCAGTCTAGCCTGTACGGGTCGTTAGGCCTGCCTAACACATCTGGGTCGTCGACCCACCGACACCTCTAGGTCGTTTGGTTCGCCCGATCCATCTTGGTCGTCGGGCCCGCCTTGGTCGTTAGGCCTGTCCAACTCATTTGGGTCATTTTGAGGGTAAGGTTGAGTGAAAAGAAATTCAAATTCCACCTATTTTGAGATATTTGAATTTCTATTAATTTAGCTAATTGAAATACTTCAAATAAATGCTTGCATTTGAGATGTTTTTTTAATTTTTTTATCCAAACAAAATATTTTATTACAAAAAAATTTAAATTCTTCAAAAACAAATGAATTTCTTCATTAAAATACCTCGTCCAAACACATTATTAGGGAAATTTAGTAATTGTGTTGCACGGCGGGATTCACAACTTTGTCTAGAAATATAGTATAGGAATGTTTATACTTTTTGTAAGAAAAATTATATGAAAAGTATGCAATTTTTCCTAAAAAAAATTATAGAAAAATTACAGTAATAATATTTTTATTGAATAATCATGAATATAGAAATTGAGATGTTAAACTAACTTAAATTTATTATATACTTTTATTTTTGTTTTATCTACGAATATACTTCTATTTAGATATAGTGTAATTTTTAATATCTTTAAACACAAACACATTTCACTATTTTCCCTTACTCAATTGTTTAGGACAAGCAAAGAGATAATTAAAATTATTAAGCAAAAACAAATTCCTATGCTTTTTTAGTTAAATTTCACTTTTTTGTCTAAAAGTTAAATTAAATTTTGTAAGACCTCTTTTCGAAGTCTATTTATCTTTTCTTTTTAAGCAGCACCAAATAAATAAAACTGATATATGTTCTCCATCTCCTCGTTTGTCCGCGGAGTGAACTTTAGGATCAAAGAAAAAAGAGAAAACAATATTTATTTATTTTTAAATAAAACTAATCGATGACTTTTTTATAATAATAATATTAATAATAATAATAATTTAATAATAATAACATCTAAATTACTGAATAATATTTTAATAAATAATTAAGCAAACCGTTATCAACTTGTTCTTGTCTAATATAAATTATGAATATAAATAACATGTCTCCTTTGAGACCTTATGGATTTTAACTTACTAAATAGGATTATAATTAAGAAGGAGAAAGACACAACCAATCAAACAAAACATCAATAAATTTTTATTTTCCATAAAACCTTGTGGACTGCAGGCAATATATGCCTTCCAAGAATCACCTTTATAATGAAATAAGTATTTTCAAACTTTTTGCACAAATCAACTATATCATTTATTACTACAACTCCTTCAAAATTGGATTAAGGACTTTCTTTTCTTTGAAGACAGGGACTCAATATGACACCATTCTTTCATGCATTTATCATGATGCGAAATTCCACATTTCCAAAATTATTAGGTCTCACAGCTATTTAATTTGTTTGGTAAGTAAATTTTTTGTATAGGAGTGGATTAAAAGGGAAAACCGTAAGTTTTGATTTTTTTTTTCTTTCAGCAACGGAAATAATATATATAAAAACTCTATTAAAAAACTCTTTTAAAATTAAAGTTAAATATAATTTTAGTTTAAATAAAATAAATAAATTTTTATTTTGTACTTTAAAAAATATTATTTAATTTTTCTACCTTTAAAATGTGAAATCATCATTCTTTTGTCATTTTTTCCGACAACAATTAATTGTTTAAGCGTTCTATTTAATACTTAGTAGTCGCTTTACTACGCTGTGACAATTTTAATTTTTTAAATAAATTGCATTCACTTATCTTAAGAGTGTTAAATAATAAATTAAAATCAAGGAAAAGTTATTTATAGTAACTAAAATAAAAATTATCTCATTTCACATAAATAAAAATAATATTCTATAATTTAAAGGAGAAAATAAATATAAATTTAAAAAGCTCAAGATAAGAACTCATTTTATAAGATTAGAAGTTATGATGCATCAATAGGATACGTATATAGTTAAATCTAAAAAATATATAAAATGGTAACGTTCCACATATAATTCACAATGTAAATATTTTTTGCTTTAATTTTGCACCTTCCTAAAAATAAAAATCATATACTCTCAATTATATAAATATATATATATATATATATATATATATATATATATATATATATATATATATATATAAGTTTCTCTTTAGATTTGTAACTCCAAAAATTGAACTTAAGAGTTATTATCACCAAATCAAAATTAAAGGTGATAAGTGGATAAGAATAACCACTTTTTTTTTTCTAATGAAGATAAATGTACCTTTTGTTTAGATAGTGTTACCTTTTTAGTTTTTCTAGTTAGAAAAAATGGTATTAATGTGAATCTCGAGAAAATTAAAGTCATCCAAAAACGATCAACTCCATAAAATGTGAGAAAGGGTAGGAACTTCCATAAATTAACAAGTTTTTATAAAAGATTTGTTCCTAACTTTTCTAGCCTTACTTCACCACTCAATGAGTTAATGAAGAAGGATGTCACATTTTGTTGGAAGGACAAACATGATAAAGCTTTTTAGAAGCTTAAAGATCAACCCACCCGTGCACATGTTCTAGCTCTACCAAACTTTTTCAAAACCTTTAAGCTAGAGTGTGATGCACAAAGGTTGGAATAGGTGCAATTTTTTTTATGAAAGACATCCATTTTCTTACTTCAATGAAAGACTCCATGGTGACCATGGGTCACTTGAATATTTGAAGGATTTAGGAAAGCTCAATAAGTGACTTGGAAAGTAGGTGGAGTTCTCTAGAAAGCATGCATTGATTTTATCTCTTGAAGTCCAAATTCTAGGATTTGATAACTAAGAAAACAAGTACACAATAAAGGAGAATCAAATTGTGTATGAGAACCTTTTGGCAATGTTCACATTGTTTCATCCAATGATATGTAATTAGATGCAAGTTTTGTCTTAATAGACAATCTGTCAAACACCTAGCTTATAAAAACTCTCCTTTTGTTAGATCAAACACCTAGCTTATAAAAACTCTCCTTTTGTTAGATCAAAGTTGATAACATTCACTATAATGAAGCTCAAAGAGATAAAATATTTACACTTTATGTTTTTATATTGGTTCATCTATAAAGGTAAACTACATTTAATTTTTGACCAATTGATCAAGTCTCACTTAACATACTAACATTACAAAGATAAAGGTAAGTAATGTTTGGACCTCAACTTTTTCTAACTAATATAACTCGAGTATTTTTGGACACATAACTACTCTTGCCTAAAACATAAAGGTCTACAAAGAGAGTAATCAAGAACATCATAAGGTTGCTCCCTAAAAAGAGAGGTTACTAATTTCAATGGATATAAAGGTTATACACTCTTCTATATAGTTATTGAACATAAACAATGTTCTTTCAAAGCTTCAAGCACAAAAGGACTGAAGACTTGAGCATTAAGATTGGTAGCAATTCGACAACTATAGTTCACTTCTTGCTAATCTTCAACTTGAGAGATTCTTTACGTAGAGCTTTGAGAAATTATTCATTGCAAATCCCTTTTGTTCATTGTAAAGCTTCAACTCAGGTTTTCATCTTCAAGCTTGCGTCTAACCATGAAAAGATGTAGAGACACATAATGTGCTTGATGCTTATTTCCTTTTCAAACAACATCGTGATAGCAAACATAGTTTATCATATCTAGATTAGAGTGTTTTTATCCTAAATGGAGTAAAACAAGACATCATATACATCAGAAATAAGCTTTTCATAGTTGACATAAGGCATGTCAATATGGTTGTTGGTATAGAACAACTTTAATGTGTCTTTCAAGGTATTGTTGATGTAGACATGAGTTTTACAAGATCTTATGGTAAATGAGGGATGAAGACATTCTCCACATCACACTAAATGAGGGATGAATATTTTGAATTTCTATACAACAATAGTTTACAATTGTGAACTTATGAAGACTTCTTTTATTAGAAGACATAAAGAACACGACGATATTGCGTCTATCAAACAAAATACTCGCATCTTACAAATTTTGTTATTTTAGAAAACATATGTGTATCAAACAAACACGTTTATGATTTATACTTTATTGTAAAAGCACCTAATCAAAATCAATAGTCTATTTGGACTTTATTCTAACAATTACATCCTTATGCTAATTATTTTGATTCCTCTCCCATCTTTGGTAGTTTCCAAAAACAGAATGCGTAAAAAGGGTTCTATATATGTATAGTAAATATTCGCTTAAGTCTGCACTCATTTAAGTCTGTATCTCGTCTAAATCCACATTTGGAAAGAGAAAATTCTCATATCAATAGTTTTGTGACTTTATTTTTAAAAAAAATCAAGTAAAGTCATTTGACTTTATATTCTGTTACATTTTTATTATTATTATTATTATTATTATTATATATATATATATATATATAGATAGATAAATAAATAAATTATATGAATAAAATAAAATAACAAGTTCATCTTGTAATATATATCTTATATCTATCATATATCTTATAACTCTCATATTTTTACAATCTCCAAAAATTTTCAACACTCATAACATTGCATATTATAATTATATGACCCATAATATTTTATATTGTAATATAACTCTTAAAATTTTATAAGTTTGTATCCTAATTAAGTTTGCATCAAACTTCCAAGATCAAAATGCGGATTTAAGTAAATATTTACTATATCTAAGGAGTATTTGTTTAAAAAAGGAGGAAAAATTTGTATATAAAAAAAAAACATAGCTTATTTTTTCCTCTACCTAACCTCCACATACTATTTAATGGATAAAGGTAATCAATAAATTTCTATCCACTATGTTAAAGGTTGTATGGAATCACAAATCTTGAAATGAATACCATCCCAATAAAAAAAATTAAAAGTCAACACATTTGAATTGTCTTATCTAACACAACATTAAAAATAAAAGTTAAGTAATTTAAATTGAATATATTTAATTTTTTTAAATTATAAATTTTTTTATCTAAACATAAGATTTTTTACACATACAATAATATATATATATATATATATATATATATATATATATATATATATATATATATTATAATCAAAGCTAAATAATAGAAAAGTTGGATCAGAAGTATAGAACCTCTAATCAATACTTTTGTATTTAGTGATCTATTTAAATAAAGAAAATTAAATTTAATAAATTTAAATTATTTTCTCTAAATACAACATTTTAAAATTTAAATAATTTAAAATAAAAACAATCTAAATTTGATATATTTAAAAATTTTAACAAATTATAGAATTCTCCATCTAATACATAAAACACATATTATAATAATAATAATAATTATATTATTATTATTAAAAAATAATAAATGAGATAAAAAATATTGAATCAGCATATGCTATGTGAGTAGAAACCTACAGTCAATAGTCAACTGCAGGATATCATTCTCCAGAAACAAGCTTCTTACAAGGCTGAGATAGATCATATTCACAATTTGTTCCAACATTAATTGTATTATATATATTTTTGTATTTCTTTTCAAAACATGCACAAAAAACAAACCATTGATAAAAACTAAAATAAAAATTTATCAATTATGAATATCTAAAAGATTTTAGTTATAATAACCCCACTTAATTAATAATGTAAACTTTAATCAACAATAATTCATGAAATTCTTTGTTCTCTTACTATTAACTGCTTAAAAAACACTGTTTGTTTAAAATGTAAGATAATCTTGCTTGAATAAAATAAAATTTCTCAAAAGGAGAACTTTTCTTCTACGTATTTAATAAAGTTTCTATGTAGAACTTGAACTCAAAAGTATTTGTTAAACTAAAACAATTGTGCATGATCTATAAATTAGATAATTACATGTACTAATGCTTTGAACATGGACCTGAATGAAGCATATACGGTGAGATAAGTCTATGTCAAAACCTAAAAGATTTTTTTATTTGTAACACAAAAAGTCAGCTATATGAAAATAGTCCAAGGAATACATGTATACAGAGATATAGAGGTAGGTCCTATGAAAGGCACAATTAATCTCCAATTAATGCATAACAGTTGAAATAATAATTGCAGCATTCAGCAGCATCTCCATGGCTTCTTCTGCAACTGTGGCGACCCTACTCTCCTTTCCCCACTCTCTGACTCAACTTTTGTCAACCATTTTTTAATATTAGAATTTTTCCACCATGTGTTCACAAACCTGAAGCTGGTTTCTCCAAAACTTGCTACTGTTTCTCACCTCACACTTCTCTTATCTTCACTATATATACACATCAAAATGAACACAACATCATCATCCATCAAACACTTTGCTTTTCATATCCTACCCCTTATAGCCTTATACAACATTCTTTGTATATTTCTCAATCCAGGTAATGGGGAATGAATATATAACTCTAATTAATGTGCTCCACTTTTAATTTTTCAACCATGTAAACACTTTTCCTGCTATGTGCAGGACATTTTATATTGAGAAGCTTGCACACATGACTCCAGCAATGGTAGGAACTGGAGAGAGTGATGAATATCAGAAAGGAGTGAAGCACCTTGTTGAGAATGGCCTTCACAGTATACCTAAAAAGTACATACTTCCACCCTCTGATCGACCTGGTACAAACTCAGAAGACTCTAATGTTGCCAAGCAAAACCTTGAGCTACCTATCATTGATTACTCTGAACTTCTTGGTCCAAAGAGGCAACAAGTCCTTCAATCCCTGGCCAATGCTTGTGAAGGGTACGGTTTTTTTCAGGTGAGAAACCACATAATTTTCCTGAACTTGATGAAATATATTAGTGAAACCTACATATATTTGTTGAACAATTTGGACTTCATCTCTAAACAGTTGAGCTTGTGTGTATATATATGACTCTTCTATGAGTGTGAAAATAGAATGAGTTTCATTTTGTTTGATTGATGCAGCTGATAAACCATGGTATCTCAGATGATGTTATCAGCAGCATGAGGGATGTGAGTGGAAAGTTCTTTGATCTTCCTTTTGAGGAAAGAGAAAAGTACATGACAACTGATATGAGTGCACCTGTTCGATGTGGAACTAGTTTCAGCCAAACCAAAGACAGTGTGTTATGTTGGAGGGACTTCTTGAAACTTCTCTGTCATCCTTTACCTGATTTCCTCCCCCATTGGCCTCATTCCCCCTTAGACTTCAGGTGTGTACACTTCTCACCTTAATTAATTTAGATATAACCTAAATTAAATATTAATTAATAGTTAATCTATTCTCAGCAATTTAAATCTTAATTCCTAGTATCCATCTGTATATCACAGTCTACAATTAATGGCAACGAGATTGATGCAAGTGGTAGGATTAAACAACGTTACCAAAGCTCTTAAAAAAGTCTCGTGACATGATCTTATACCATAACATGAAATAATCTCTCTATTCCTAAATATTTTTCAACTAAATAAAATATTGCTTCCGCTTCTTGCAGATATAAAAATTGAAGTAAGTTGGTTGTAGTTTCATTGCGGATTTTATAATATGGTGAAAAATTAGTGTCAATTTGGACATCAGTAATAGTCTTTTCGGTTCAAACGAGATTGTCTTGAGTATAAAATAGGGCTAGTTGATAAAGTCAGTTATAGCAGTCACGGTCATCATTTAAAACTTGAAAAAAAATAGTTAAAGTCAATTATAGTTATCACAAAACTTGAAAAAAAAATACTTTTACAACGTTTAAAATGGACAACTAAAAAATAAAAAATAAGAAATCAGACAAAGGAAAAAAGTCAATTTCCTCTGTGTTCTTCACTATCAATATTATAAACTTATAAAGTACAGATTCTATGATACCATCTTTGCTGGCTTGGACACAATAATGAGTCATAATTATTATGAGTAAGGACAAACTTAATTATCCTTTGCTTATAATGTAGGAAAGTGGTGGCTACATACGCAGAAAAAACCAGACACTTGTTCCTGATGTTGATGGAAGCCATTGAAGAGAGTTTAGGAATCATCGAAGGAAAAGACAACATTCGAAGAGAGTTGGAAGATGGGAGCCAGATGATGGTGTTCAACTTCTATCCACCATGCCCTCAACCTGACCTAACCTTGGGGATGCCCCCTCACTCTGATTATGGATTCCTTACACTCCTTCTTCAAGACCAGGTGGAGGGTTTGCAGGTACACTTCCAAGATCAATGGTTAACTGTTCAACCTATCAACAACGCTTTTGTTGTCAATGTTGGTGATCACCTAGAGGTAAACATACATGTTCCTTCCTTCATAGATTACATTACAGATTCTTTTGCCACACTTTTTCACCGACCATGTGTGTCTTGGTTTAAGAAAAATGTTTTAGGTTTTGTCTGTTAAAAAATTGGAAATTTCATTATGAATGAAAAAGTCAAATTTTGTGGTCCTGAAATCCCTTTTTGTTGAGTTGATTATCAGATATACAGCAATGGAAAGTACAAGAGCGTGTTGCACAGGGTCATGGCTAATGCAGAGAAGAATAGAACATCAGTGGCTTCTCTCCATAGCCTTCCTTTCAACTGTACTGTGAGACCGTCACCAAAACTCATTGACCATGACAATCCCAAACGTTACGCAGACACCAATTTTCATACTTTTCTTGCATACGTTACCACCAGAGAGCCCAAGAGAAAGGATTTTCTTGACTCCAGGAAATTGACTTCACCATGCGTAGAAGGAGAAGATAAAGAAATAAAATAATTTTTGTCATTAGATTATTATTGGAATTATATATATAAATTGAAGTGCCATGGCACACGAAGATCTGTGTAACATATTATTAGTATTAATTTTGATATTGTAGGACACTTTGATTGCCACTGATCACAGACATGCAGTCTCCTTCTGTTTATCTCCATTATTATATATGTTGGTACCATGCGATCAATCTCGTGAGCGTGAACAAAGATGCTAGTATGGTTCTTCAATTAATTAAGGAAAATAATTAGATATATCTTTGGAGATTTTCTTCTAATTCACACTCTCTAGGTTTTTCGAAAAGTGTGAATTCTAGAACTATTTCTAATACCAATGTCTTGTGCCCATGTACCAAATTCTGTCAGAGTGGAAATCACATAACAAATAAAAGAAGGGTAAATCATCAATAATTTATATCACTACACAAATTTATACAAGTAAATATATAATTTAATCAGTTAAATATGTTTTTGTCTCTCAACTTTCGGTCAAAATTGAAATTAGTTTCTCTCCGAAACTTGGACCCAATTCAGTCCTTCAACTTTAGAAATGTGTGAATTTAGTCATTTTAACTAAATTTTGTTAAATTTATTTGACATTTCAAATACATTTCTTAGCTAACATTCAACTAACATTGGGGTGGAATTTTGTCAAATGGTATAAATAACTCAAATACCATCATGAGACATGTTCGAACGTTAAATAAACTTAACAAAATTGAGTTAAAATGACTGAATTTACGTATTTCTAAAATTGAGAGACTAAATTTGATCAAAATTTCGAAAAGAAACTAATTCTAATTTTTACTAAAATTTAAGGGACCAAAAACATATTAAACCCTAATTTAATTAACTAATCCAATTAATTTTATCTGGTTCATTTCAAATCATTGTTGGTCCTTAATTAGTGAAATAGATACAAGATAATTCATAATAAACAAATGTCTTGAGGAATACTCATATTAAACATATTTTATTAGAGATTAATACTAATCCAATACAAAACTTTAATACACATATCATATAATCTTTGATTATAGTAAGTTCGTTGCATCCAAAGTTACTATCTACAAATTTTCTGATGTACAATATTCTTTTTCGACTTCTCACCAATTAATATCTTAATTTACATGATTTGGGCAATTAGTAAAGTGAAGGTAACTCTATTAACCATAAGAATTTGTACTTACATATAATTACAACTTAGATAACGAAATCTAACCCAACTTACATATGAGAGAGAATTATTTTTGCCTTTCTCTCACTTAATCTACAGCACTTATTTTTCACTCCTCTGATTGTCTTGTCCAAAATCAATGTATATATTAAAGTCACTAAATTTAATCTATACACATCAAATTCAACAACAGTTATTATTACTCTCAATAGTAATTTATTACAACTTGAGTTAGATTCCTTTACTTAACAATTTCTTGCAGGCCGAGTAATAACTATATAAGAGTTAGGTGACACCGAAACCCTAAAATCCTACTAAAGCGTTACCAAACAACTCAAAACTTCAATCAAGGAATAAAATTTTTCAAATAATCACTTGTTAGAACAAGAGCAGATGTCAAATACTTGAAAAATAGGATAAAAGAATAGTAGTTTGAAAGATGTTAGAGTACAATTGTAGTTGCTTCAAATTGAATTATAAGGACAAGGATTGAACTAAAAAACTCAAATAAATGAAAGATTTCAGAGAAAAAATAACTTGTTCCAAAAGAAATTCTAATTGGTCAGAATTATATTCATTCGGTCATCATTCCATTGGTACTATCTGATCAAAGAAAGGGTGAGAATATTGACGCCAAAAAGTTAAAAAGATCAAAAGAAAAGAAAAGAATGTAAAATTGATACGACACTAGGAGTTTAAGTTCTTCCCAACAACACAAAAATCAACCTTAAAAGTTCACTAATCCAGAAAGAGATAATATATAATAGAGCTCTTTCATTTTTTACCAATTCCCAAGTGAAATCTCATAATTTGAACTTTGTCTAATTACAAAATGTAGTCTAGATTATGTATTCCTAATTGCGACAAATATGGAATATATTATGAGTGTTGGCAAAGGAAGGATGTAAAGCAAGTTCATGAGAATCAAATAAAATCCAATAAATTTAGGAGGCAGCTTCTTTTGACTTGGGAGCCCTTCCTACGCCAAGGAAATAAATGTGTATCTCACAAGAACGCATGCTCACTAAGAGAGACTTCCCAATGGTCTTCTCATATATGATCTATGTAAAACTTTTTGTCAAAGAAGTTATCAATCTTATCAATCTCCTTTTATTAAATCCATGTTCATTAAGCTCTTTGTATAGCTATGATTTTATCATTAAAACAACTAAAAATAAAACATTTATGTGTATCAGATCATGTCTGACATAAAGTATTCATTCTAACCCAACAAACACAGGTTGTGTAAGTGAAAAGATAATTAGTTAAAAGGATGCTTTGTGTAATAAATGCAAGTGTTGTGCATACGTGTTGTTTGATAAACTTTTGCTTGAACTTAACAAGCCAAATTACTTAGTCAAATAAGTTTTTTCTTGAACAAACAATAGGTATACTTCATCTTATAGAAACAAACCATAAGCATATAATAATGTCAAACTATAAACATTGTTGATTTTATGCTTGCAGGGATTATACGTTTCTTTATTCTGTCAAGCAAAAGTAAGAATTTATAATCTGCAAGAAAAGAAATTGGATGAATTAGTGGATATTTCATTTGTTATCTAGAAAAATCAAAAGAGTATATGTTTTACTGTCTTATCTATAGTACAAGAATCGTTGAAATTAGAAATGCTCAGTTTATTGAGAATGGTGATGAAATTTGAAAGATAGTTTGGGAAACTTGATTAGGATAGAACAACTAATAGATTTCACATGCTAGTCTTAGATGTGGAACATTTAGTTATTCATAACATCATAATCTTGATTATTAATCCAAATGTATAATAAAAATTGATAGATATAGAGTTTTTATTATTCAGGTTTAGACTTGTCGGTAAGACATTACAGCTTGTTACAAAAGTATGAATGTTAAAGAAGAAATTAGAAGTATATTGTTTGGTGGTTTTGCTTTAAATTGAATCGTGAAACCTAATCCTCATAAAGCCTTTATCATATATTGTTGAACATCATATGTTTGACAAAAACACAAAAAGAGTTTTATGTTTGTTTTTGTGAAATATGTTGTCTAATTGAGTTATGAATTGAAAGAGTTGTCAAGTGTTGTTCAAATCTCTTAGAAACGATATTTGAACTTTTCACTTTATTACTTGTGCGATTTAATACATTTGTCAATCTAATAACAATCAACTAAGGTGTTAGAGAACTCAAAACTCATAGAGGAAGGTTCACTAGTGGAAGAAGCATGTAGACTAAAATATATCATGGTCATATTTCATTTTTTGCAAAACAAAAATGAGACTAACAACTAGTTTTAAAAAGAAGAAGAAAGTAGATTGAAGGAAGAAAATGGAGAAGAACATGCCATATAATACCTTATTTTTCTTTTAACATAGTAGAGAAGTTAATATTAATTATTACTTATGTTTGACTTTTTTATTGACTTACAAATTTAATTGACATCCTTCAAAGATAAAATTTAGTGTTTTCTATTAACTTCAAAATTATTTTTCATAATTTTTCATAATTACATATAAGTCTCCAAATTTCTTTAAATTACAAATTTAACATATATTTTTTCGTAATTATTACAAATTGGTTCTTAATTATTATTTTATTATCTGCAACTTAATCTTTGAATATTTTTAATAACTATAATTTAGTCCCACACTATTTTTTTTTTATAATTGGAATTTGACTCTTAATCAACTAATTAGGTTATTTTTGCAAATACTCTACAATTTTAATGAAAATTATCAATTTTACAACTATTAAATTTTAGTCAATATCGACTAGGTTAAATTCAGCCAAATTTTGGTCAAGGCGTTGAATTTGACCAAATTTTGGCTAAGGACAACTCGACCAGATTTTGACCACAACAGACTCAGTCGAGTTCAGCCGAATTTTAGTTAAACAAACCTTAAGTTGACAGTTAAGGGTGGACTAGGGCTAATCCATGGATCATGGGTCAAGTTGACAGATCTAAGTCTTAGTAAAGTCCAAACTCATTATATTATATGACTATCATGGAAACCATCATGCACATCATTAGCACTAATGTAAGTAAAAGTCCCCTAAAAATAGTATAGATTATTTGTTATTACACTTCATTTATTTTCCAACTCATTTAAGTGTCAAGGTTATTTATAGGTAAATTTCTAATTGCTTCAAGCAACTTGAAAAAGACTACAACTATTACTTCAAAAAGAAACACACATTTCAATCATAAAGAAATCTTAATATTGTAAAAGTTATTTTAGGTTGTGTTCGCTTGTATTGATTTATTATATTAAGCGATAAGAAGAAATGGATTTGTGAGTATTTATACGTTCGCTTTAATGGACTTGCGAGAGAGGAAGAGCGTGGATTTGCAGGATACTCTATTTAACCCATCTCACCACTTTGAAGAGATTTATAGGGATGAACTACTTATTCACCATTATTTCCCTCTCGTGCATGATGTTTTGACTTTCCAAACTCATGAATTGATTCCAACACAAGTGGGATCGGATCCCTCTCTCCCATACTTTGAGTGGATCAATTCTAAGGTCATGGGAATGAATCCCTCTCCCATACTCTCAATGGATTGGTTCCACCTAATTGGGATCGGATCCTTTTGCTTCTCCTTCAATCACAAGATGCACAACCTCATTATTTTCTTCTCTTCATCTTCGACCATCAACCACAACTTCCATGGATGATCCCTCCATTTTTCACCATCATGGTTTCTTCTCGTAGCACTTGACATTCATTATATTAACCATGCATAAAAGAAAAAGCAATGCTACAAACAAAGAAAACATAACTTTATTTGAGAGTAAAATGGTATTTATAACACGTATTCCCTCGAATCAGAGTCATGTATGTAAGATTAAAAAATCAATCAATTCCCCTTTTGTTGTTCTCATGTCCACTTAAACTAATACACATCTTACCTCTTAATCATCTTTACCATTCATTGGAAATAGTTAATTCCTTTAAGCGAACACTACATTAATCTTTGTAAAAAGTATCAACCTTGCTTATAACACAATAATGTTTTATTACAATTTTATTTTACTTTTTGTAAGCATTCATATTTAAGTTAAAACAACCTTTATAAGAAACATATATTACGATCTATGGTCCAAAATTAGTCTAATTACTTACAGCATTTACTCATTTATAAAAAAAAGTTATTAATTTTTGTAAGAACTGTTTTAAAAATTACATTTTTTTAAAACAATTTCATTTGGGTCACAATATATTAAAATTGTTTTTTTAAGAACGGATAAAGAGAAAGATAAAAGGCAAGGCAAAGCAAGTAGTTCGTTCGCTCACTCCGCGTGGGAAACCGTTGGTTCTACCCACCACCGTCTTCAAACAATGCCTTGCTCACTCTCTCTCTCACCCATCTCTCTCTTCTCTCTCCGCACATCCACCCGTCCTTCTCCCTCTCTCTCCCCCAAACACCATCGCCTCGCCGTCAAATCCTCCGTTAACAAACCCCCCGACGCCAGCACCAAGTCCGGTTCCTGGGTCAGCCCCGACTGGCTCACCTCCCTCTCTCGCTCCCTCACCGCCGGGAACGACGACTCCGGCATCCCTATCGCCACCGCCAAGCTCGATGACGTCTCCGACCTCCTCGGCGGCGCCCTCTTCCTCCCTCTCTTCAAGTGGATGCAGGACTATGGCCCCATTTACCGCCTCGCCGCTGGCCCCAGAAACTTCGTCGTCGTTAGCGACCCCGCCATTGCCAAACACGTTCTCAGGAACTACGGCAAATATTCTAAGGGCCTCGTTGCTGAGGTCTCCGAATTCCTCTTCGGGTCTGGTTTCGCAATTGCCGAAGGCCCGCTCTGGACGGTAATGCTCGCTTTTGCAGCATTGTTGTTTAGTTATGTTTACGAGAAACTGAGAATGTTTTGAATTTTGATAATTAAAAAAAAGTTAAGTTGTGTAATATAGCAATGTAGCAGCACCTTCCATTTTGGGTCTTGATTGATAAATTAACTTCTTCATAAGGAGTTTTGAAAGAAGAAAATAATATGAAAAGTAAAAGAAATTTTTTCTTATATCATTAGAAGTTATTAAAGTTAGTGAAGTGACTTGATCTAGATAAATTTCTCACAATAGCTTCTATTAGGAAAGCAAATTAGGTGAAAAGCCAGATGAACTTCTCCTCCACAGATAATTTGTAGAAGCACTTCCTTTTTAGTTTTTCTAAAAGATGATTTTTACTTATGCCTAAACTAGTATGTGGACGAATTTATTTCATTTGTCCTTCTTATTTTCTTATTATGTATATGTTTATAGAAAAGTTTATTGAACACACTCTTACATTAAATACATATTTATTACTAAGAGTCTAATTTGTCAGCACAATCTGTCTAGACACGATTATAGCCTGTTGGACAAACTTCTCCATATAAATTTTTAGAAGAGAATAATAAGAAAGATAGAATGAAACGAGTTTCTCTATAAGATAAAGATGAGCTTATGCACAAGTTCAAAAATAAAAATATAGAGAAGCTTTACGAGAGAACTTCTATAAGTTAATTTATGCAGAAACTAATTTTAGCTTATAAAGAAACTCATTTCATTTTTTTTCTTCCTAGTTTTCTCTCTTAAAAGTCCTTATGTAGTAGTTTGTCTAGAAAGATTCTAAAACATTGTCAACCAACCAATAAAAATTACTTTTAAAATAATTATTTTAGTAGTAATAAACTTGGCATTCACGGCAGTTTGTGATTAGATTACCATTTAAAAAGTTTACATTGTTGGTGCATATATTATTTTTTTTAAATAATGAATATTATTGAATATATTAATTATATATAATTAAAATTTATAATAAATAAATATTTTTAAATATTTAAATTATATTTTGATTTTACAATGAAAAAGATATTGTGATACAAGATTATTTTTAACTATTAACATCTTTTTCAAAAATAATATTAAAATTGAATTTATATTTAAAGATAACTCAGAGTAAATTGAAAGGAATACGCAATTAAGAATATAAAGTATTTTGGTAGAATTATTTTTTATAATAGCAGGGATAGTATCTGAAAAGTGTGACAGAAAAAAGACTATTAATAATGTCTGATAACGAGAGTGGACTCACTTTCCCGGTTATGCATTTCAATTCGTAGTATCGAAGTATATATAAATGATTTACTTATATACGACTAAATTGATACTATTTGTGCTTCTTGTCATGATTTTATAGCTTATTTTGGGCGACAGGTTCTTTGTTACAACTGTTTTGTGATCTATATTAGGCAAGGCGCAGGGCTGTGGTTCCATCTCTTCATAAACGGTATTTGTCTATTATAGTGGATAGGGTGTTTTGTAGATGTGCTGAGAGATTAGTGGAGAAGCTACAATCTGATGCACTCAATGGAACTGCTGTTAACATGGAGGAGAAGTTTTCACAGTTGACTCTGGATGTTATTGGTTTATCTGTGTTTAACTATAACTTTGACGCACTCAGTGCAGACAGTCCTGTTATTGAGGCTGTTTACACAGCATTGAAAGAGGCAGAGGCTCGATCAACTGATCTTTTACCATATTGGAAGGCGAGTTAATCTTACAATCAGGACTTGGATTTTCTTACTTCATTCTTCATGTCATGTATATAAATACATTTTTTTTTTCTTTTTCTTTGTTATTGCAGTTTAAATTTCTTTGTAAGTTAATTCCAAGACAAATAAAGGCTGAAGAGGCTGTTAGCGTTATCAGGAAAACTGTTGAGGATCTCATTGAAAGATGTAGGGAAATTGTAGAATCTGAGGGGGAAAGAATTGATGTTGAGGAATATGTAAATGATGCTGACCCTAGTATTCTCCGGTTCTTGCTTGCCAGCAGAGAAGAGGTTTGCTGTATTACTGTATTTTATTGTTGATGTATATTCTGTTTTCATCAGTGTTTGTTGCTGTATATTTGAAATGTGTATAAATCTTGTGACTTTATAGAGAGTTCACCTGAATTAGACGAAGTATTCAGCTGTCTTTTCCTGTTAATTATAGATATATCGACTCTTTGGAAAGGTTAAGAGGCAGTGCTATAGATGAAGTGATGAGTATTGTATTGGTTTTATGGGTACGTTGATCATTGTTGGTCAATACTGAGCATTCTCTTCTAGGTAGTTTAGGCTATGATGTTGATTCATCATAACTCATTCAAGCAGTTGTCTTCTTGTAATTCTTTGTTATTTACTTAAAAATGTTTATTTCTTGCCATGTTTTTCTCGTTCACTACATTACTTTTTGAGAAGTTTTGAACCATCTTATAATTTTCTTTTCTAGACTTTATTCCATAAGGAGATGACTTTTGGATTTTCATGTTCCTTTGGCATTGTTGTGCTTACTGCTCAATCTGAGTTTATCTGCATAATTTAGTTACACAACCAAATATGAAGGTCTGCACTTCAACCACTTCTTAAAAACTTGCCATATCACTTGATAATGACACATTTTGTTGATTTTTCTGGGTCATCGATCATCTCAATCTTGTATAATTCCCCTTTATAGTTTGGAGAACTTTTTTCTTTGGATTTCTGTTCTCCATGTTTATTTTCATTTGACTGTTCTACGTGTAGGTTTCCAGTGTACAATTAAGGGATGATCTTTTGTCACTTTTAGTTGCTGGTCACGAGACCACTGGTTCAGTGCTGACCTGGACACTTTATCTTCTAAGCAAGGTATCATTCACCCCATTTCTTCCCTTAATTATAACATCTTTATAACCCTCGCTGACAACTTTATGAATTGACTTCAAAGCTTCTGTCCCATTCTCATCAGTAGCAACAAGTTGCTTTTGCATATTTTTCATGAGAGAATGTGGGAATTGATTACGTGCATGATTCTCATGATCCCACTACATAGTTTCTAATTTTCCTTTTGAACCTTGCATTAATCATCTCATTGCAGTTTTGTTTTCTTAATCTAGCTTTCAATAAGGAAATTTAGAAATTTTGAAACTACGTTAGCTTGGTTCAAAGACATTAATATAAAAAGCATTGTTCAATGACCTCAACCTTCTAATTTTGTTCTCATGCTTTCAGCTGGACTTACGGACTTTTTGAACATTTATGACTGTTATTTTTTATTTACTCAGTTTTCTACTTGTCTATATTATATAACGTACTACTGTTAGCATGGAGCAAAAAGTCCGAGCACCACCATGATCTTCCCCTTCAAATTATGAGATTTATTTATGCAGGATTCTTCCTCATTGGCAAAAGCACAAGAAGAGGTAGACAGAGTTTTACAGGGAAGGCGTCCTGCCTACGAAGATATTAAAAATCTCAAGTTCTTGACACACTGTATTATTGAGTCACTCCGTCTCTATCCACATCCCCCGGTAGGTTGCAATGTTTCGCAATATAAATGATTCATAGTACAAACATCTATTTGGGATGGAAAAAACAATTTATCTTTTGTGTATGCCAGGTCTACCCTTGTGATAGTTTATGATTGTTATGAAAATTAGTATGGTAAGACAAAATTGATAGTGAAACTAAAAACTAATGATATAACTAGTGTGTTATGAGAGGAAACTGAATTTGGTGATAAATTAATCGTCATTATTTAAATTTTTGAAAGCCAGTGGCTTCTGGGATTTGTGAGTTTGGTAGTGAAACCTTAGGTTAAGAGTCTGAAAACCTGAACCTTTTTCAAGCATTCTAGTGTGTATGTGAAGCTTGTTTCTGTCCAGTTCTCTCTTTCACCTACATGTGTCACATGGCCGTTTGGCTCCTTTTCTGGGCTTCATTTTTTCTGTCATTATATTGAGGAGTGTAAAGGTTAGAGTTGTCTGGCTTGGGCCTTCCCAACAATTCGAGTTTAGCCCCAACTTAATCCAGACACAGGTTGGCCACTATCTCTCCAATATCAGCTGTGACAAATCTTCAGCTGCATCAACTTCTAGATGTGTCTTTTTCCAGAAGCATCCAGCTCCTAGAGTTGTAAAGAGTAATTATTGTTCCACTGCTCCTTCTCTGGTCTATAATCAAGCCCTTTGTTTCCTTTGTAGCCTTGTGTAGTGGAGTCATTATTTAAAAAAAAAAAGTGTTTAAAACAAGTTTAATTCAGCAACCAAATTTTCTAAGGTCTCACATTGAAGGAGGCTAAATAAAGTTTAAATGCTAAAGTAACCGAAAAGTTGGAAATATTATGGATTAAAATGTCATTTTTCATTTTATTTAGTGTCTTACCTTAATTTCCCTATAGAAATCAACATTTAGGAAAGAATCTTAAATCAAACAGAAAAACCGAATTCTCATTTAGTAATTAATCACTTTAAAATATCATTATGATATATCTGAACACTTGATGTTCAATTGCTTTGTATTATTTTTCTTAAATATGCCTTTTGGAGTGGAGCTTCCAATTTCAGATATATTTCACCAAAGTTATAATTTCTGCTATTCTTATATAACAACCTTGTGCATCCTTAAGGTGTTGATAAGAAGAGCTCAAGTTCCTGATGAGCTTCCAGGTTCTTATAAAGTCAATGCTGGTCAAGATATTATGATTTCTGTATACAATATACATCGTTCTTCTGAGGTATTTACTTTCTGTATCCAAATCTGTATACTTTTGTTATAAAATTTGGTTATGGAATTTTAAATCACTTTAATTAGTCTTTTCCAGTAGTACTGCTTAGCTGAATAATCAGCAGATGAGATCCTTTATCTCAAGCTGTCTAAGTTTAATTCACTATGGCCTATTGTGAGACAAACCTCTTAAACGAATGCCTCTTTACTATTCTTCTTTTATTCACTTTCATTCTATATATGATCCCTCCCTGAAGCAGCTGAATTTGCCATGGTCTACCATCTGTGTGCGTTGTTATGGTAACCAATATTATGCCTATTTCAATTGCAATCAGGGTTAGGAGACCTATGATGGCAGCGTAGAGCCATTAGTATTAGACTTTATGTTTTTAGTTATTGTAAAATGATTTAGCTTTCATTTTGGTCCTTGTAAGACCTTTTCTTTGTTTTTCATACTTAACTTGAAAATCGTTGTCTTTTACTCCTTAATATGATGTGATACATATTGTTTATATATTAAACTAAAGGTCAATTGACTATTTCAAGTAGCTTCCACTAGTGTCTGCAATATAATGTCAACATGTGACATCCTTAATCTTTTTGTTATATCCATAAAATAATTATTATTTATTGATTTATTTTAAAATTAATGTTAGGGACCAAAAGTTGTAATTACAACAACCAAAACAAAAACTTGCTCCTTCTATAAGTAGTACCAAAAACGGTGATCTCAAATTTGAGAGATAAAAAATAAATATTGTTTTTACTGGGAGTAAAATAAAAACGTATTCATTTTCCATGGATTATAACATATTTTTGATCCTGAATATTATTCATTTATTTTTAATTGAATAATTTATAATGGTTTGAACCTGTTCGGTTCCATTTCAAAATGAATTTCCTTCTCTGTTTTTTCCCTGACTATTTTTGTTAACAGGAAGAGAGAGAGAGAGAGAGAGAGAGAAATACTACTGTGAATGACAAGTTTGATTTTGAGAGAGCATAAAAAGGTTGTCTATTTCATTTTCAGTTTTCAGTATAGAAATAGAAAGCAACTTGCTTTTATGAATTTGTGCATGATATTCTAACCCTCTCACCCCTCGTTGTTGCTTTGTTTAAATTATTGATTCTTTATTCAAATATTATATTTCCTGTCCTATTATCATGCATTTGCTACGGTGACTGGAGTTGATGTGTTGTTATTTGGCAGATTAAATCTAATATGCAAGTTGTTGCACTGTCTGAATGTTATTGCTGACTTTCTAAATTCACTATTTTGATCTATTCTGTAAACTTCATAACTTTGCAAGGTTTGGGATAGGGCTGAAGAGTTTATGCCCGAAAGATTTGATTTGAATGGTCCGGTGCCAAATGAAACAAATACAGACTTCAGGTGTGCATTATTGTTACAATAATCATTCTTGCTGTCAATGTGGACAGAAATTGCACCTCCACTGTGGTAGCTAGCTAGTCATTCCCTACCCTTCTCCCCTAACCTATTCAGTATTGTGCCCTACCATTTTTAGGTTTGTCCTCGAGTGGGGAGAAGGGACGATTCATTCTGGTTAATATCTTCTATGAATATTTTTTTGTTTTGTTATATCATACAGTAGTTCCTCAGATTTTATGAATCAAAACATGTTGCAGATTCATTCCATTCAGTGGAGGGCCCCGCAAGTGTGTTGGTGATCAGTTTGCTTTAATGGAAGCTATAGTTGCTCTGGCAATCTTTATACAGCACATGAACTTCGAACTGGTTCCTGATCAGAATATCAGTATGACTACAGGAGCAACAATACACACAACAAATGTAAGGTTATCTATCTTTGACATGAGTTTCTGCAAGGGACTCCTTTTTATGTTTTGTTTTGCAAATCTCACTCTTTCAAGAGGAGAACGAGACCAAAACAAAATGCTAAATTGTAGTCATCTCAAGCTTCATTGTTTTTGGGTATAAGCATCCTTCAGATTGCTAAAAGTGTAGAGGCTATCTATCCCATTAATTCCTGAAAGTAAGAAACTAAAAGAAAAAGGTATTTGAAATGCAATTTATCAATCACTTTAGTCCAAAATTTGAAAAGTCATGAGATTTAAGTGATAATATTAACATATGCTTGAGAACTAAAATGACAAAAATTTGTTAAGATCAAAGACTTATTTAAGCATCAGGAACTTGTTTTCGGAAACTAAGGAGCCAGACCTTGTACTATATCAGATCATTTTTTTTTTCTCTAGTTTTCTTAAAAGAGGGAGAAAATCTTTTAATTTACTCACTTTCATTATCTTGCTTCTTAAATACTTAAATGGGAAAAGTTTCACTTACATTTGACCAATATTTTCTAGATTTCAGCTTTCTACACCTTGTAAAAGTCAAGTTGCACTCCTAATGAAAGGGTGCACCTTGATTGATGGGTGCATAAAGAACTGTCCTATTTTCTATTGTGTAGTACTAATATCTTCTTCTTCTTCTTTTTTGCAGGGCCTGTACATGAAACTGAGCCAACGGTTGAAATAGTCAACATTTACATCTTTCCATTAGCTGCAAAATTTCTTATAACTATCAGCATATAAAATTCTTTTTGATGATTTTCTCATTTTTTGCTAGTTCACATACCACAACGTATCAAGTAAATATGTATTAGACAACAATTATTTTCAGTAGCCAAATTGTTCACATTCTTCAAAATGTTGTAAAGAATTTTAATTGAATTACTAAGTGAAGAACTAGTGTAGAAAAGTCTCGGTCATCAGATTTTGTTTTCAATTTTCGCAATTTTTTGTATTAATCTTTATTTATTGAACTGCAGTCCAATTACTTGGAATTTTAAAAAGACTTACCTTGTGTTTGGTGAGGGAAATTTATAATTTCTAAGACATTCAAATATATTAATTTTGAATTCAGCTTATTTTAAATTATTTCAGTTTTCAACGTTTTGTATGGATTAGTTTCGCATGGATTATGACAATTTTAATTTTTTTTGTTTAGATACGGTATTTCAATTTAACAAATTTGTGCTTACGAAAGATTGGACTGAGTTAATTGGGTCAAAGTCAAATCAAGTTGATTTGGTTTGGGCTTAGCTTAAGCTTATGTCTCAAAGCAGTATTGGCTTCAGTCCAAATTTAACTATGCTTGGATAGGTTAAATCAAATTGACTTAGGTCTAAGTTGAATCAAGTTGGAACGGGTACAAGTCGAGTTGGGTTATCCTAAACTAAGATCAAGTTTAGTTCGTCTATACTACGATTGAGTTGAGTCGATTCAAGCTTAGATCGAGCCAAATTTCTTTAGATCTAAGTTAAGTCAAGTTGATTCGGGTTCAAGATAAGTTAAGTCAGTTTCAGACTAGGTTGAGTCGAGTGAAAACAAATATATACTTAATTGAGCTATGGTGAGTTAGGTTCATCAAACTCGAGGCAGATCCACATTTAGTCAAGTTAGGTTAGGCCTAGATTGTTGAACTAAGTTTACTTGGGCCCAGGTCGAGTTGAGTTCGGATCCTAGTTGAACTGAGTTGGGCTAGGTCAAGTTGAAGGTAGACCATAATTCATCTAAGTCAAGGCCAACCCATATGAGCCAAGTTGGGCTAAGCCTAGTTACGTCTTAGTTTGATGAAGACCAGGTTGGGCTACCTTGATGAAAATCATGTCAAGTTGAGTTGGGCTAGCATAGGTCAAGCTTAGCTGATCTAGGATTAGCTGAGTTGAGTTGACCTAGACCTAACTGAAGTTAGGTCAATCTTAGCTAGTTGAGTTAAGTCAGTTTAGACCAACTTGTTAACCCAAGTTGACCCTAGCCATTGTCAAGCCGAGTTGGTTCAGGATTAGTCAAGTTGGGTTGACCTAGATCTAAGTCAAGTCGATCCGAGCTGGTTGAGCATAGTCAAACTAAGTCAGGAGTGGGATCACGTTCAATCGGTTGAGTCCAGGTCGATTGGGTTAGGTCCTGATAGTATTGAGACAAATCAGGTCAGATTTGGCCAAGTTAAATTTGGTCCAAGTTGGTGATGACATTGAATCAAGGTCATGTCAAACTAAGTTGGATCAATCTCACGTCAGGTTATGCTAAGTTTATCCAAATTCATATGAAGTCAAATGAGAACAGTTTTATATTGACTCAAACCAGAAAGAGTCATATTTTGAATATGAAGAATTTCAATTTTTTTTTTTTTGAAATTTGAAATTCTTTAATTTCAAGCAATTCAATTTTCCTAATGAAATTCTATAATTTAATTTGTTTTAAAATTCTTATCCAAATAACATATTTTATCATAAAATATTTCAAATTCTTAAAAAAAAAATAATTACCCTCCTAAAGTGACTTATGTAAACACATTATATCACTATCTCTTAAAAGCATGTTATTTTAAAAATATGTCTTTTGAAACATTTAAATGCCTGTTTTTGTTATAATTTTTAGTTTCTCTTTTCATGATTTCATAGTATTTCATAATTTTTTTAGCATTTGAATTCGTATATAAGTGTTTTTTCTATCGGATGTTACAAAACTGAGTTCGTATAAAGAATGGCTATGGGTCCTAAATGCCAATACGGTATACGGTACGATTATAGGAAGGAATCTAGTAGGGGTACATTTCTAGGGATTGATTTAATGCATTTAATTCAATTTATTGTTAATACCTATTACTTGTTAGTTTCTATATTTAAAAAATAAATAAAACTGATTATATACGAAAAGTAGTTTCTAAGTATACCCATTGGTCCAAACATATCTTCTTCTTTTTTTCTTTTAGAAAAATTGAGCTTTTACCTTTCATTTAGTTTTCATAGGTTAATTTTGCTTTTTTTTTAATGTTATTTCAGTGGAATAAAAATATAAAATCAAATTTCACATAGTAGATCAGCGTTAAAATTGTAAATAAAAGGATACAAAAAGAAATTTATTTTCTTAAATAATATTATCTATTTTAATTGGAATTAGTTGGAGCCTAATATTATTTTAAATTAGACTGAAATTTCTTTTTTGTAATATTTCTTAGCCCCTTAATCTTTTTCACCATACTTTAGCTACTTAACTTATCATTATTTTAAATCTTCATTCAACTCATTATCTTACCAATATTAAAATGTGATATATATATATATATATATATATATATATATATATATTGCCTTTATTAGAGTTTTGTAATTCTATTTATTTACTAAGTCAATAAGTGAAGGAGTAAAAAATAAAATAATCAATGTATAAATTATTTAATAATATAATGCATTATTTATTAACAAAACATTTCTTTTATCCTTTGATATATGTATAAAATTGTATTGGAATCTTATTCCTATTATTGAAAGAATGATAGCAGTAAGCGTTGATTTAAGTGATTGTTTACCTTATATCACACTAATTAAGTATATACAAAATTTTAAAATTGTTTTAAATACCTTTTTCCAAAAGTTAAAGGACAGCTTCTAGAAACGTAAAATAAAAGCATTTTATAAACAAATAAATGGTAGCCTAACTCTAACAGTAACTTTTTTTATATAGCCAACTTTCTTTATTTAATTGTCTTCTTACTTTTAATTAAAATAAGTTTTTGCCTAAGAAATAAAAAAAAAAAACTTACAAAGATAGCGTTACTTAAATTTCATATAAATGTTTATATTGTACACTTAAATTTTGAATTGATTTAATTTTAAACGTTACCCTCATATTACTTTTTTATTTTCTTAGTTTCTTCCTTATTTTCTTAATTTTCTGTTTCCCAAATCCATCTTCAAATATAAAGAAAGAAACAATAATCTTGCCTTAACAAAATTAGTAGCTAGTAACGAAATATAAACAGAAAAATTAATTAATATTACATAAAAAATTAAAACAATACTTTGAGTCTTATTTAATTTTCTTACAAAGCAATTCATAATATACGTCCAAGGAGCATTTCACAAACTGAATTTTCAATGAACAACAAAACTTCTGAAAAGTTCATCATTATTTAACGACAGATTAGTTTGGTGGACATTTTAAAAATCAAGAATTGTGTTGGATGAAGGACTTGATTAAAATATTTGGTGGATCTGAATTATTGTTCTCTTTTGTTGCTATTATCAGATAATTTTTTTCTCCACTCATATGTACCCTTCATTCATAGACCATAAAATTGGCTTGCGTTTTACTTCATTTTCTGAGCACTTGGGTCCCTCTTCCTTCTCCCACGAGACTAATGGTGTGAACACATCACAAAACAGTACACTGAATTCAACCAACGAATTTAAAATCTGAAACTGTGTCTTAATAGTAAGTAAAAGTTAGGAGAATAAAAAAGTTCCTTGTTACTGATTTAGGGAAGAGTTGGTGATCGGTGACTAGTAAGTGTATCCTGCCAAAACCAACCATTTGACCTAATGCAAACCTACCACATAATGTGCCGTAAACTCTTCCTTATTAATTTCACAAATGCATACATATATTATTTACGATACCATGTAGATTCTACATCTATTAAATATACATCAAATTTATTTTATATATATATATAATATATAAATTTGAAAGATAAATATTCATTTTAGTTCAATATTTTTATTATAATTTAATAACAAAATTACAATCTAAATATAAAAGTGTTATTTTTTTTTTAATTTTATTTAAATTTTATTATTACTTGAAGTAATTAAATACATGTCTCCTTGCAAGATTTTTTTTTAATTATTGATGGAATTATAGTTGATGATAACAAATATATGGATAAACTCATATTTACTAACAAATTTTTCGATGAGTTTCACATTTTAATTTATCAATGGATACTTTCATCATTACGAAATTCGTTTGTAAAATCTACCAAAAATATTTATCGGTAAATTACAATTATTATTATTATTATTGACTAATATTTTCGTTGGTAACTTATCATCACAATTAATGATGACAGAAGTCATTAGAGTTGTTTGTCGGTAAATTTCAATTTTTATTATTGATGAATATTTTCATTGGTACATCTGTTGGCAATTGAGTGGCAAATTTCTTACATAATCTAGTGGAGTTTTTATATTAAGGAAGATGTGTGGGAATAAGAAGATAAGAAAAGAAGAGGAGGATGAGGAGGAGGAGGAGGAAGAGGAGCTGGAAGAGGATGAGATAGAGGAGAAGGAGATGATGCGACAGCGGTGACATACACCAGTAATGTGCATCGATGACACTGATAATTGTTAGTGACGCGTATGTAGCGATGCCGGTGGTAATGGTTGCAGGAGTTAGATAAGGAGGTGGAAGAGGAGGTGGTGGAGGAAGAGAAAGAGTAAAGAAGAGAAATAGAAGGAGGATGAGTATGATCCGGAGATAGTTAATGTTAATTTTTTCTTTAATAAATTAAAATTAATATGCAAATAAATTTGAATGAATCATTTCAAATTTACAAATTAAAAGTACAAAGAGTCCTTCTCCAAGTTAGTTAATGTTAATTTTTTCTTTAATAAACGTGGGTTATTATTGTTAAAAATCAAAACATATTCTCTTAAAGAAGTTAAATGGGTTTTAACATATGAAAATTATTAAAGACAACTAAGATCAAATATATATGTTCAATTTCTTCAACTATTAACAATTATTAAAATTAAAACTTTTATATCAAATTATAATTTTTTTTATATAAAAAATTGAATAGATTATTGATCTTTTTATTTTTTTTAGTGAAACAATTAATATGTTAATGACTTGTTAATTAAGCTAAATTAATTTATCATGGAAGACGCATTGAAATATGAAGAATATACCCACAAGCCCGTCCGTGCGAGACTTACAAAGACTAACTGGTATAAAAAATTCAAAATATTCCACAATCCTTTTTTTCTATCCCTCAAAAAGTGCTAATCCCTATGCCATATGGTCATGTATGTCACGAGATCACGATGCGAATAAGGGAAATCAAAATTTTTTGCTAATCTAGTGATCATTGATTCATCTAGGTTTACTAATTTTGGACATTGTTTTCTCATCAATCAAAATTTTTACTTTTTATCACCATTAGCTGTCGATCAAAATTATCATGAATATATTTTTTAAAATAACTCTTTCATGTCCCACTTTAAATTTAATAATAATATAAAAATAACCTTCTCAAGTTTTTAGAACAATGGCAAAAAAATATAAAATTTACGTTTCAAATATATTAATCAAATCTCCTTTTATTATACTACTATCTTTACAAGACCAATACATTTGTTAAATGGATAATTGTTAAATATATTTTTGTCTCTTAACTTTTCGTGGATCTTAAAATTAGTCAATTTCAAAATTTTGAACCAATTTAGTTATTTATTTTTCGAAATACGCGGATTAGTTATTTTAATCAAATTTTGTTAAGTTTATTTGACATTTGAAACGTATTTTATAATAATATTTGATTTAACATTAAAGAAAAATGTGTCAAACATTATAAACAATTCAAATACAATCTTGAAACACGTACGAAACATCAAATAAACTTAATAAAATTTAATTAAAATGACTAAATACACATATTTTGAAAATAAAAAATTAAATTAAAATAGACTAATTTTAAAATTTACAGTTTTACGGTGAACAATAATTGAGATAAAAACAAAAGAAAAAATAAGCAAGAAAAATAGTTAGTATTTGTTAATAACAATTCTTCTTTAAATACCTTGAATTTCAAATTATTCTATTATTAAGATCCTTGGGAACACAGGCTGTAATATTTTTGTTTGCTACTGCGTCTTTGCTTCCAGTGGTTGCAGCGGTAATATAAGTTGCAACGCCTTTCGTGCTTGGCCAACCACCGTGTGCCACGTCAGCCAATAGAATCGAATCGTTAGAAAAAGAGAGGGCAGAATAAGAAAAAGAAAAGAAAAAGATTGGATCGTAACCGTTTTCTCTCGCTGTTTCACTACACTGGATGCTACTCACATGGGACATGAAAGGATATAAATTTATGGATATGGCTGATTTTTAAAAGACTTACATAAATGAATAAATTGTGCTTTGAATTTGACATGTATGATTCTTTTATTCTAATTTATGCAATTTTTTTTTTTTAAATTTAATTGTATCCGGAAATTTTACTCAAACCAGTATGATAAAAAAAGCCAAAGCGCTTCTGTCAGTTGGTTGTTTGTTTTCTGTGGTTTTCGTTTCCGTTTCTCTCTATGCGCGATGGTTTGAAGGAACAATAAAATAACACCTTTCACAACAATGACCACTGAGCTAACGCTCTTTCTCTCTCTTTCTTCGTCTCTTTCGCCGGTTGGTGATGGTGGTTGCGGAGAAGCTGATGAAATCATGAATATAGCGATATTTGGTAGTTGTCGAGAGTGAGTTAGTGATTGAGAAAGAACGCGCCACAACACACTCGCACACAGAAACATAGTGAGGTGAGAAAGAGAAAAGAGAATGTTTAGGTTGCATAAGCACAGGGCGGCGAAATCAGGGGATAAAATTGAGTTCAGAATCTCTCACCTCAAGGCGCTGCAGGTTCGTGTCTTCGCTATTTTCTCTTTTTTCGATTTCGCTTTTTAATCTGTCGTTTCGTTTTACGACAATCAATGTGACTAGTGTAGTGTCTATCTGTGTTTCGCTTTTGCTTAATGTGCTCCGTCTTCGAAATTATTGATCCGCTTTGATAATTCGTAGGTGCAATGCAATATGCAAAAATCCTTGGTCCTAATTAGGAAATACTAGCAGATGTTGATATAGAGATGTGATTTTATTTTAAAATGGAAATTAGTTATATGAAGTGCTTCGTGTTTTGGAAAGAGAATCACCGAGCGGATTCAGAACATGTCTGAGAGTTAATGAAGTCCAGCTATAGGTGGTTAAGAAGAAGTGAGATCTCCCAGTTTTGTATTTTCTGGTAAATTTCAGCTAATGACAAAGTGTATCACTAGCTTTTGTCTTGTTATGAATAGGTAGCTGCATTAGGTTTGTGGTTTTGATAAAACTTAGATGTATTTACTTCGGTAATGTTTGTGTAGTTCTTTATTCAGAAGTAATCTTAATAAAAGTTTACCTTAAAACTTTTTTGTAAATTATCAAAACGAAATTTCAATTTTAATTAGATAACAGCGTAGCGGGAATGTACAGAAGTATAGCCAAATTTTTTGCTTGTAGTTTCTGTTCTCGTGGAATGTAGAACAGTACTACAGGTATGTTTTACCACGAGGATAAATCAAGAGCCAAATCTTAAAATCAAATGACTTGTGCTAATATTTAAAGTCCAGGAGGTACTATCAATATTATATCATTCCGACAATAATTGCAAAAAATTATTTTTAGAATTATATATCCAAAAGCTTTGAATTTTCAGATGTTGTTTAAGGAGCCATAAAAAAGCGTATGGTCAGTAACGAAAGGTGAATTTAATGTTTAACAGGTACCCAAAGGGTGGGACAAGCTGTTTGTTTCTGTTGTCTCCGTAGAAAATGGCAAAACAATTGCAAAGTCGAGCAAAGTGCCAGTGCGTAATGGAGGTTGTCAATGGTCAGATAACTTTTCAGAATCTATATGGGTTTCGAGAGATAATTCCTCGAAGGAGATTGATGATTCTGTCCTCAAGCTTATTGTTGCAATGGTATTATCACTGTTGCTGCTATGCACATTCTGTTTCTTTATTTTTATTTGCTTGAAATTTCTGTTTGGATTAGATTACTGTATAAATAATCATTATCACCTAACAGGGGTCATCAAGATCTGGCATCCTGGGGGAGGCCACTGTTAGTTTGACTAGCTATATGAGTTCAGATGCTGCTATTCCACTTTCAATCCCACTGAATAAGTGCAACCATGGGACAACTTTGCAAGTGAGTCATACAACTGAAGTTATATCTCGTTACTGGTTGTAGAAAGCAAGAAGGGCTGCTTTTTTATTTCATGAATGATTATGTGCATTTTGGATTAAATTCAAAGTTGATTTTTCTGAAATTAAAGGGACAAATAGAACTAGAAATCTGGAATATTTTGTTTATGCAATTGAATAAACAAATAAAAATTTTGTTGCTTATAAATATGTCAAATTGTCCTTCTCACATTTTTTTAATTTAACTATTTCGTATTATGTAGTTTTGGACAAACAGTATATCACAGGGAAATAATGTCTTCTCTTCTTGCAAATGGATTATTCCTTTGTGACAAATTTCTTTTCGTTTTCTTTACACACGATGATGATGGTATTGCTTTTGAGTCGTTTTTTGAACTTAATTTTCATTCAACTTTTCTTAATCGATTGATTGGTGCACGAGACTTAAATCTTATTTATGAAGATTTTGGCCCCATAAGAGTACTACTATCACATGTGTTTTCTCATTTTTTTCCTCTTACAAGACAACAGCCCAGTTCTTCACTTCAAAAACACGTGGTTTACTTTTTCGTTATAACCATCAGTATGACAAAAGATAGTATACCCATTGCCCTACCTTGTCGAGGACCCGTTTTCTTTGGTTCATCTTTTGCTCATCCAAGCAGAACTCACTGTGATTCTTCTCTCCTAATATAGAGACAAACTGTGGGCTATTGTCACGAGAATGAGTAATTTTATATTGATATCTTCTTTTAAAAAAAAAACTACTTATCGACTGTTTTTATAATATATATATATATAAATTAAATTATTTTGTTATTATTGTTAATATATTAATAAAATAAGTTATTTTAGTTATTGTATTTTAAAAAAAGAAAGTGTAAAATTATATTCTTCCTATTACTATAAATCTGTTACAGAAAAAGTTATTGAACTTAGAATTGGGAATTCAGTGGCTGTGGATTTTGCAGGTAACTGTGCAGTGTCTGACACCAAGAACGAAACATAGGTTTGTATTGGTGGAGGCTAGTATTTTCGTGTGTATTATAATGTCAATTATTCTAGAGAGTATTTATCTCCTAGACTTTTTCCAGGGATCAAGAGACAAATTTCCATTTGAAGGCCATCAATGAAAATAATTATGATCTGCCTATCAAGTCCAATGAATCTGATTGTTCAAATATCCAGAGTGTTGAATCTTCCTCTGTTGAAGATTTTGATTCTACCTTATCCCCCGGAGAAATTGAGACAAGGGTAAAATTACATTATTTTCCGTCCATAAACATATCTGTTCTGTTGTCTAAATGGTTATAGATTTCCTCCCAGACATGCATATAGGTTAAATATAAGTCTGTTCTTAATAATCAATTATCAGGATGAGCTTTTCAGACTCGAATAATTCTCTAGTTTAGCTGTTTAAATTTAGGTTATCCTGGAGTACGAGGAACCAGGAACTATTCACGAGATTTTTTCATGGAACTTTTTAACCAAAAGACATTGCCAATATCCACCAATTCCAATGCGTTTTTAACATAGTAATTTAGTGAGATTTTTACGTGGAGATGTTAACTGCATTTCATCTTAACGGGTATGTTAAAGTCGTCTATTGTACAGAGTTCTCTTCTATCACGGTCCAGGAAGCAAAATAATGTCTTTATGTAGTGGAGCCATCGGCTTGCTTATGTTTCAGATGTGGCGTAATTTACTATTGGCCTGCCATTATCATGATAATGACGTCTTGCACTGGCACTTTGTCTGCAGGCAACAAGCTTCTCCGGATCTGTATCAAACTGCAGCCATTACTCAACTGAGGGTTCCACAGGAAGGGAAAATATTTCCTCTAGTATCAGTGACGGGCAGAGCCCGACTGGAATACAAGGTTCAGCCAGCTCCCAGAAAAGTGTATCTCATCACGATTACCCTGTAAATTCTTCTCAGTCAAATGATTCGTCATTTGTTTCCCAGAATATACAAGAGATTGGTTCATTGTATTCTAAATCGACAAATGCTTCCAATAATCGTCTGGAACCTGCAGAAGACACAACTGAAGAGCTACGGGCAGAAGCGAAGATGTGGGAAATGAATGCCCGAAAGCTAATGGGTGATTTAGACGTGTTGAGGAAAGAATTCTCAGATCAATACGAAAATCTGGCAGGTATAAAAACGGAACTTTCAGCGGCCCACGTAGAGCGTGATAGTTTGAAAAAAGAAGTTGATCAGTTAAAATTGTCGTTTGAGGATCCAAGAGCGAGACAGCGAGCATCGGAAGATTCACTATCTGAAGGTGAATGTTTTTCAGAAATTGAGAATGCTCTAAAGGAGGAATTGAAGTTCGAAAAAGAATCAAATGCCAACTTGTCTTTGCAACTGAAGAGGAGCCAAGAAGCAAATCTGGAGCTCGTTTCTGTTCTCCAGGAGCTGGAAGAGACCATAGAACAGCAGAAAATTGAGATAGAAACCCTTTCATTATTACCCTCAAAATTCAGTGATCTGGACAAATCTTTCCAAATAAGTACAGAAGAAAACAAGCGGTTAATGCAACAGCTAGAACAACTGGAGGAGTCGAAGAAAAATCTGCTAGTCAAGGTGCAAGAGCTGGAAGGTGCCTTGGGGGACACAATACGAGATACTGAACATTCGAAGATTCAATATAACAAAACCCTTCCAGATATTGAAATGGAATATGAAGGAAAATTAGCCGCTAAAGATAAAGAAATATTAAGTTCGAAAGCAAAGCTATCTGAATCTGTCCCAGAAAGTTGTAATGTGGAGACTGGGTCCAAAAATTTAGGTGATGCAGATCTTTTAAGAGAAATTGAATTTCTGAAAGAGAAAGTTCAGGAACTTGAGGTGGACTGCAATGAACTGACAGAAGAAAACCTTGACCTCTTATTCAAGCTAAAAGAAGCAAACAAAAGTTTGAAAGATGGTGGAGCATCTCAAGACCTTTTGTCAAACAAGGTCAAAGATCAATGTTCTACTTGCTTTGGATCTGAGGTAAGCAACAATTTATTTCGAATATTCCATTCAGGAGACATGGTCCAAGGGGAAAACAACATCAAGATTAGTGATAATGATCACATTTCAATTCAAGAGCTCGAGACTTCAAAATTAGCTCTAGAAGTCCGAATCACAGATTTGAATAAGGAACTAACTAATAAATCATCTGAGATAGGAAATCTTGTGGCTAATTTATCATACAAAGAAAAGGAGATCGGGGTTCTGCAAAAGCTACTGAATGAGATAGAAGCCAAGGTTTATCATCTTGAACAAGAACACAGTCAACAAGAGAAACAAATGGCGGCCATGAAAAAAGAAAATAAGCATGAATTGGAGCTCATCATATCAGACATAGAACAGGAAAGGCAACAATTGTCAATGCGCATTTCTGTTTTAGAAGCTCAGTTGAGAGATTTGACAAATGAACGAGAGTTTCATTTAACAGAACTAGAGAACTCCAGATCTAAAGCTGCAAGGCTTCAAGAGAAGATTATGGAGATGCAGACTCAGATAGATTCTTCAACAGAAGACTTAGAGCAAAAATTAAAGTTTACACAATTTCGCTGGACAGAAGCACAAGAAGAATGTGAATATCTAAGAGTAGCAAACCAGAATTTACAAAATACCATAGAAAATCTTGCAGAAGAATGCAGTTTTGTCAAGAAGGTAAATGGAGATTTTAGGAAGGAAAAATTGAAGGAAGAGGAAAATTGCTCCCTTATGGAAGCCAGATTAAGGGAATCAGATGAAAGATTCGCTAAGTGCTCTGAAAGAGTTGAACACCTGGAACAGAGCTTCACTTTAATGCAGGAAGATATTGCATCAAAAGTGAAACATCTGATTTCAGATATAGATGTTCTTTTTGATGAAAATAGGAAACAGATGGAGCAGGGTGAAGTCTTACTGAATCAGATGCAAATGGAGAAGATGGTAGAAACTCAAAACCTAGAACTAGAAGTTGAGAACCTCCGTTTGAAACTTTCGGCAGCATATGATGAAAAGGAGAAAATAGCTTCTAACGCTTTACTTGAAGTATCCACATTACGCGCTGATAAAGCCAAACTGGAATCTGCTTCTGAGGAAGCTCAATCTAAAGTGATTTTGGCTCAGAATGAGGTTGATGCGCTGCAGTCTCAATATGAACAAAAGCTGAAAGACGTAACAACTCAAGTTGCTGAATACAAAATTAAAGTGGAAATGCTGACGACTGAACATGAAAAATTGTTGAAGCTGGTGGAAGACTGCAAATCAAGAGAGCTAAAATTCAAAAGTACTATAAATGCTCTTGAATTAAAACTTACAGTCACTGAATATGAAAGACAACAAATCATGGACGAATCTGGAAATTTAAAGGTTCAATTGCAGCAGAACCATCAACTTGAAAATGAGAATATAGCTCTAAAGAACGAGCTCAATGATTTTAAATCTGAGAAAGAAAGACTCGAAGAAACAAGATTTGTCCAGGATACTGAGCTCAGTCACAGCAGAAGAATAAACAGGCAGCATCAACAGACCATACAACTTCTTGAACAGGAAAAAGCTGAGTTCCAAACAAAAGCCCAAGCCCTAGAAGAAGAATTGAAGTTGATTAAGGAACAAAAGAGAAATCAGGTTTCGAAGTTAAACAGGAAATCTTCACCTGTTCACGATGATCTGAAGTCATCAAAAGTTAGTGCTCTTTTTCATTAATGACGTGATAACGTTCTGATGACGGAAATATTAATATTCTTTCTTTGATTTAGCAGAATCTTGGGATGAAGAATAACAATCAACATCGCATTAATAGGAAAAAGTCGTTAAAGAATGACAGCATCAAACACAATAACGAGGTGATATGTTTTGAACTTTGACTACATTGTAATTTACCTCCGTGTCAAAGTTTATAAAGTATATTTTATAATTACGTTTGTGTGGATGGCACTTAGTGATAATATCAAATAAATGTAGTCTCACTGGAAATAGCACCTTACTTTTCCATATTTCTGTTTCATGTCTCCTTCTTATATAGGTAGAAACTGAACTTGGACTTCTTGATGAAAATGTTAATGCTGTTGAAGTAGATCCACTATCGAAGACTCAATTGTGTGATAATGAACTAGCAAAAGCAAACGAAGCCAATAATAATTATGAAGCTCAATGTCACAGGTTAGAGGAACATATTTCAAAGCTTAAAGGAAAGTTTTTAATTTGTTTGTATGACCCCCTTATGCTGATTCTTTTATTTGTTTGGACCTTTCTCTTCTATTTAGAACAATCCATTAACAATAAAAGTTGTCTCTCACTATGTAGTTTATGCGAACAGGATATTCCTGTTTTAAAAAGATTGTTTCAACATTGAATATATTCATGACATTGAGTGTTCTACAAATTAGGATTGAGCAAATGACTCAAAACTAGACCTTCTAAAGAAGAGCTCAGGAAGATCGTCTACTAGACTGTTCGTTAGACCACCTAGTAGTGTTCTGAGCTAAACCGTTTATTGATGCATACACACTAGATGGTGTAATGTTTTAACGGTTTTCTGTTACACTTGATGCCTACATATACTCTTGTTTGACATTATATGTATGTTTTGATACCATGATCTTAGTGTGTACAGCCTAATACTATTATTCAATATAATAATTTCTCTTTCTATTTTCTTTCTTACTTGAACTTCTTATTTTTGCGAACCCCACAATTGATACCATTTATGGGGAGAAGAATGAAAGTCAAGAAAATCAAGAATTAAAACATGACCACCAAGTTTGATATTAAGAAGGTTTTTTTGGAGATAGTGACTTCCGGTAAGTTGAAATGGTTACTTTAGAAAAGAACAAAACTAGGAAGTTGGTGGATCTAGCTAAAGGATAAAGTCTTGTCGGATGTAGGTGGGTATTCACCCTTAAATACAAGGCAGACGGGACATTGGAAAGGTATAGGGAATGGTTAGTAGCTAAGGGATATACTCAAACATATGGGATTGACTATCTTGAAACGTTTTCATCAGTTGCAGAAATGGATATTGTTAGAATTTTGTTGTCATTAACCACTAACTATGGATGGAGTTTGCAGCAATTTAATATCACAAATGCCTTTATGCATGTCAATCTTGAGGAAGAAGTTTACATGGAGGTCCCACCTGGGTTTAAAGTTGAGGAGGTAAAGGTGTGTAACTAGGGAAGACACTATGGATTGAAACAGTCTCTTGGAGTGTGGTTTGATAGGTTCACTATTGTGATGAAGACAATGGGGTACAAGCAAAGCCAGGTGACTGCACTAATAGTCCATGTATACAGGAAATTATCAAACATATATGGAAACCTTAACAAATGTTTGATAACATAATTTGAAATTAAGGAGTTAGGGAGATTGAAATATTTATTGGGCATTGAAGTGGCTCATTCCCATCATGGTATTTTCATCTCCCAACAAAATTATGTGCTAGATTTATTAACTGAAAATTGGAAATTAGGATGCAGACCAGAAGAGACACCTGATTAACATAATAAAAAACTTGGTGAATCAATTTAGGAGGTAACTCTGCATAGATAATACTATCAAAGGCTGGTTGGGAAATTCATTTACTTGTCTAACACTAGATCTGGGATTGTAAGTCACTTCATGCATAATCCAAAGGAGACTCATCTTAGAGTTGTTTATTGCATAGCCTACATAGATGCTGACTATGCAGGTTCTATAGACAACAAAAGATCTACCTATGTATATTGCTCTTTTCTTGGAGGAAATTTAGTCACTTGGAGGAGCAACAAACAAAATGTTGTGACGAAACCAAGTGCAGAGGTAGAGTTTAGAGCCATGGCCTTAGGAATTTGTGAAATACTATGGTTAAAGATAACTTTACAAGAGTTGAAGATTGAATAGAAAAAGTCTGTGAGATTATATTGGTATAACAAGTCAAAATAAATATTGTGCATAATCCAGCACAATGATAGTACTAAGTATGTTGAAGTAGACAGATACTTCATAAAGGAGAAATTGGATAACGGTACATTATGTACACTATTTATATCCTCTGAAAATCAACTTGGAGATGTATTGACAAAAGGGTTAAGTGGTGCTACATTTCTTTTTGGCAAGTTGGTAATGGATGACGTCCACTCACCAACTTGGGGAATGAGAGAGTTTTAGAATCCCTTGATTTATGCTGCAGTTCATATTTCTTTTTATAGTTTTAATTACAAAGCCCTAGATGTTGGTCCGTTGGCCTGGGGTCTTCCCTCACATAATCTCATAACCAAGTGTAAATGTTGTACTTTTACTCTACAGTAAATATAGATTGATTTGCTTGTAAGAAATCCCTACAATTAAAGGATTGGGATTAAGAGTTTATTTGGTAGATTTATTCCTGACTTAGAGTTTTTATTTATGGAGATTTATTTCCTTCAATTAAGGAGGATATTTATTTCCTTTAAATACCTATTTTCTTTTTGAGATCAAGAAAAGTAATTCCATAATTATTGTTTAATAATTATAAGAGGAAAAATAGAAGAAAACAGTGTTTTCTTGCTTCCACTGATATGCAGAATGAGTCTACCTTACACATAATGTCAAATTCCTCAACAATTAATTGTGTTCTTGATATGTAAGCAAAGGAGCCAATTTTCACTGGATTTCCTATTGAGGCTTATATTGTGTTCCTTTTGGTTAAAACCAAGTTTAAAACAGTTGAAGTCAAAATGAAGTTGTCCATTTAGGGAGGCCGAAAGATTGGAATGTTGTTGCAAAGATGTCGCAGTTACTCTGCTAGTAGTAATTTGAAAGCCTTTTGTTGTAAAGTTGCCTTATTGCTCACTTGAAGTAATATTGTTATATATGAATAACCCCTCGTATATTTATTTTGCAGATCACCATCTAGAGGTCAAAAAATCCAGGCAAATGGCCCACTAAAATCAATAGGTGAAGAAGTAGTAACGAAAGAAAAATTTGAACGTATAAAATCTATGCTAGAGGCAGATTTAAGAGATATTCAGGAGCGCTACTTCCACATGAGCCTTAAGTATGCTGAGGTGGAAGCTGAGCGTGAAGAACTTGTGATGAAGCTCAAGGCAACCAAGAACAAAAAAGGATGGCTTTCATAGAACTATGGTTAATCCAATGACCCTTTAATGGATTTGAGGCTGCAATCTCGGGTAACTTTTCTAACTTTTTCAATCAACTATAGGATGTACCATTTGAAAATGAATCATTCATTGAATAGGAGAATAGTAATAAAACTATAATGGTCATTGTACTTGTAAATATCAGAAATTTTGAATGTAGAATTACACTTAGCAAATGCTATTGTAATTGTTTTGGGTGGTCAACACTTGCTTTTCCTTGTATCCTACTCTTTTGTATCCCAAGTGTTTGATGTTTCAATTTCCACACACGAAAAATTATTATATGGGCTGCTATATGAGCTGTATTATTCAGTAAAAAATAAAGGAACACACAAAATTAAATGTTTCTTCCGTATAACCAGGTGGCCAACTGATCGTCCCACTAGCAGGAGAATAAGCAATTAGATTTAGAAATACCTCGTACGGGTCTACATCTCTACAGTTACCTGACCCACTTTAAAACCACCCAATTTGATTTTAAGCTATTGTTACAGTAGCCAAGGACAAAATTTCATTTGCATCTTTGGAAATATAGAGAGAGTAGAGATTGAGATTAATCTAAATATACATAAGGACTTTATTTCTAATAATGAACATATCGGCTAAGTTCAAAATACATATGAATAATAACAATAAAAACAAAGAATAAGATATTAAAGATATTTTAACAGAAACAAATAGTAACAAAACAAGTGCTAACCCCAGGGATATTGATCAACCAAATTCAATCATACATAAATTACAACTTCCGAGCCTTGAATATCGTTGGTGAATAGTGAATACCCTGTCACTGACCAAGTCTATTTATAACCATTTGAATCGTTAGGTTTTCTCTGTGACACTTGTGTACCTAATTTAGACAGACAAGTCATATTCAAATATTTGTCACTAATAATATAAAATATTATCGAAGAATGTTTTCTGCGGCATCCACTTTTCATAGTTACATTTTTTTCTGCATATTTATAGAAAGAAACCTTATATTCTGTCCATGATTTCTTCCACTGACACTGGTGACTGTCTAGGCTCTCATTTCCAAGATATTCTATGATTGAAACAACTTTTTCTCTCGATACCCAAAATTAGGAAAAACAATTCCAACTACAATTCAGGTAGAAGCAACATTCTGTTTCACTTTGGCATCAAATAATATTCTTTCTTTTGGTTGTTAAAGCATCCACTGATGCTAACCGGCGCATATGCTTTTCCCTATTACTATTGTTTCTTTTTTTTTCTTCTAAAGCTGTAGTTTGGTTTTCGAAAGAATTCCTTCATTGTTGAAATGGTAAACCAACGCTTTGCTCTCAAACTGTGACATTCTCATATAATTGGCTTTAAATACCACTTGCTTTTTTTCTCCCCTTTCGTTACCTCGATTGGTGTAGTTAAAAATGAAGAGTAAACAATTAGGACAGGAAATGAGGCTAGCTTAATGTATAAATAAAGATAAGGTCCTTATCAAACTGTATCATGGACAATCGTTAAAAACTAAAAATTCCTATTAAAGTTTTTTATTTTTTTATTGTTCTATATCATAAGAACACATGTTAGCATATTTTACAATAGTATTAATTCTTAATTTGACGTAAAATAATTGTGATCACTAATCTTTAGAATCGATACACTCTTATATTGAGATACTTTCTTCAGAAGATGTAAAATATGAGGGTGTTTATTTTAACCCTGAAATTAAAAACATAAAGACTGGTCTCAAAATTCTCTTCAAATAATAAATTCTACAGAGAAGAATGCAAGTATTACGCAAAGAAATAAACTTTTAAACTTTTTATCAAAAAGAGGGCAACTCAAATAATAATGACGATTTTGTCACTAAGAATGTGAAATATGAGTCCTATTATAATTTATAAGAATTGCTATTCTGAGTTGGAATGGCTGAAAGCGAAATACGTAGTTACTTAACATATCTGCCCAATTTAATGTAAAGTATTCTGAGGCACCAGGCCCTAGCATACGCCTCCCAGCTTAGTTACACTTGACTCCTCGGATCTTATGCCACACAAGTTTACAATTATGATACTGTGTTTGGTTCAAATTTTATGAACTCGATTTTAGAAATTAAATTCTTTTAACATTCTTACTGTGAAATTATAATACAAATCCACTACAAGTTTTCTCTATCAATACAAACAGAATTACAATAATAAAGAAAGAAATTGCAATCGATAAATTAAAGACAATTCTAAAGGATCAAAACGCATAAAAATTAATTATGAACCCAAGATTACAATATAGTTTTTTTTCTTTTTCAGTGAGCTCCAGCTCAACTCACTCTATACATTACATTATTTGAACTACAATTTTTAGTTACAATTGTTTTGTTATAAATATATATATATATATATATATATA
>Ga0214543_1001659_pt1 | contig 43363 bp, 20 predicted proteins | sample CNSS2metaG_FD_160094 | JGI IMG/M metagenome (GOLD analysis project Ga0214543, IMG submission 160094) | Root nodule microbial communities from cowpea collected in UCLA plant growth center, Los Angeles, California, USA - CNSS2 | ecosystem: Host-associated > Plants > Roots > Nodule | place: USA...
TTGATTGATGGTTAATCATCTAGTTATCTCTGCCAACCTTAGTAAAATGATTTAGTGTTTAGATTGGATTGATGGTTGTTCTCATCAAGTGATGGGAATAAATCCTTTTATGTTAAATTTCACATGATCATCCCATGTAAAAAATTTCAGGTGTATGGATGTTGTAAAAACAGTCAATTTTTTTTTAAAATAGAGCAGTTTAACGTCTGGTGTGCTCTGACAGACTTTATTTAACGTCTGACCGTACCAGGGCCGACGTTATTTAATGTCTGATGGGCTCTGACAGACGTTAAATTGCTCAGATTTTTGGCTCATTTCAGCGCGAAAATTGACGTCTGCTGTTATTGGCCCGACGTTGAATAACGTCAAACTCTTAATGGACCGACGTCAAGTGACGTCTGCTATTTTTCTGACGTTATTTTGACGTCACCCGCTACGACGTCGGTGTTTGGACAGACGTCAAAGATCGAAAATATCGGACGTTAAAAGGCTTTTTTGTGTTAGTGATAGCCGACGTCAATTGCACAAATTCATTGTATTTATAAGTTCAAAATATTTGTTAATGAAATAACCTAGTACTAACTTACATAATAAATCTATAACAATAATTTATAACAATATATAGAAGTGATTCCCCTTTTTGTGTCCATTTTTCAAAATATCGATTTTACCCCTTTAAATATAATAATTTATTAAATTTTAAAAAATTGACGGTTACTTTTACAAATTTTTTATAAAATCATATGTTTCTATTTCTTCTCTTCTTCTTTATTTATTAATGGTTATTCTTTTATTTGTTCTGATATATTTCACTTTATTTTTTATATATATATTTTTTATATATATATATATATATATATATATATATATATATATATAAACTTAATAACATTATAATATTATCACCTATTAATATAATATCACGCATATTTAAAAATTGTATACACACAGGCGCGATAGCGCTTATCGCGCCTGTGTTACGCTAGTTATATTTTTATATTGAAATTTCATATATTCTTTATAAAGTAATTTTATTTTTTTTCACAAAAATAATTTTGGAATAAAAATCTTTTTCTTTCCAAAATTTTTGTCTATTTATTTCTTTAAGAGTTTCTTTTAATAAAAGTTGTCTTTATCCACTTATAAGTGAAACATTATTAGACATTCAATTAACTTAAAACCTTTTCTCAAATATATTTACATCTCTTATATAACTTGCACTTGGTGTATATATTAAAGTTGTTACAATATCTTCTTCTTAATTAGTTTATAATTTAATATTATTTAAGATTTTTCTTTTTGTAGAGTACATAAAGTATCCTACTAATCCTTTAATTGCCATGTGAAACTTGTATTATAGCTATGATTGAATCTTAATCTCAACATCTTTCAGTTTTATAAGTATTTGTTGTCTTAAATATTTAAGACGTTAATTTAGTGTATATGATCCATTTAATTCGTGTAAATTTCATTCTACAATATTCAACCTAGTATAGAAGTGAAATAATCTAATTGAATATCAATATAAGTGAAATTTAGAAAATAATTTCTTAAGTTAGAAGTACTTTTTACTTTGAAATTTTATTTTATTTGTGAACTCCATTTTTATATAAGGTGTTCACTTATGACTTTTCTGTAGTTTTAATAACTACTTTAATATGATTCCTCAATCTTTACTTCTAACTTCTTTAGTGAAAATATTGTTTAATTTATATATGGATTTTACCAGATGTATGAATATCATATTTAATTATGAAAAACTATATATAATTATGATTTTTTTTAATTTATTTTTATGGTAAGTAATTGATTTGACATAATATGTAAGACAGAATAATTTAGTTGTCTATGTAATTTTTTAACATTTTTTTCTGTCATTTTTTCTTCAGCTAATGAGTTTATTATTCCAAATATTTTACATAAATGTTTATATTCTTTACTATTAGAATTGTTATACAGTATGAATTATATATGATATAAAGTTTTATTTTATTTAATGGATTTTATCGATATATATTATTGGAATTGTTATAAAATATGAATTCTAATATAAAATTTTATTTTAGATAAGATTGATGTTCAATATTATAAAAACTAAACATTTCTTTTTGCTAAGGAGTTATATTATTATCTTTTATTTTTTGTATGTATTTATTTGTGTATGAGTCAGACAATTTAATTGTTTTTATTTAATATATTTATTTTTATTATTAAAAAGGTTTTAAAATAGATTTTTTTCTGAACATACATCTTTCTGCATTATTGAACGGATGGATTAAAATATAATTATATAAAATAATGTTTAATTACTTGTTTGTTTCTATTTTTGTCAAAAAAAAGTGTTAAATTGATCACTCAATCTTTTGTCTTAATTTAATTTAGTTTTGAATTTTGAAAAATTAATGAAATTTTATTTTTTATATTAAATTTTTTGAAGCAGATTAATGAGTTTTTATAAAAACTGATATTAGAATTATATTAATTACACAAAAAAATAAATCATCATTATTAACTCTTTCAATTTTGATGAAAAATTATGAATCCATTCTAAGATATTCAACAAAAAATATTAAATTGTATCAATTTTTCAAAATTAGAAAGGACTAAAATAATATTTTTGAACAAAAACAAAGACAAAACGAATAATTAAATCTAAAATAAATATATTTTTCAGATGATAAAAAAAAGAAAAAATATAAAAGCTAAAAAATGAGTGAAAGTTGCAAATAAATAAGGAAGCAAGGTTAATTCATAATTAAATATGTTAATATTTTAATAATATTTGTTTATATTTCAATAATATAAATCATTAATATATATATATATATATATATATATATATATATATATATATATATATATATATTATACTTGACATTTTTAGAGAGAAGAAGGATAAACTTTATTTTATTTTATCTTATCCGATAATAAAGTTTGTAAAAAGAATTGTTTGCTATCATAAGAATTTATATTTTTTTATGAAATATCACACTTATAAATGCATGACTCATGAGTCTAATATTCTTATGCATTACAGGGAAGCTCAAGCACATTCTGAACATAATCTTATTTCATTGAAAAATATATATATTTATTAGTAACTAATTTTAGTGATCAAAATTTATTAGTAACTATAATGATCAATTTACTTACCAATTTACAAAATAAAAAATTATTAGTTATCAAAATACTCACTATTATGAATGAAAAATTATAATTGGTCTAAAAATTGATTTCTAAAGTTTAACTACCAAGGTTTTAGTTACAAAAAAAAATTGATCACTATACATTAACTATCTTAGTTTTTACTACCAAAAAAATTAGTTTATAAAGTTTCTAATTAATTAGTGATCAATTTAGCGACCAATTATAATTTTTTATTCACAATAGTGACAATTTTAATAATCAATAATTTTTTATTTTATAAATTAATATTTAAATTAGTCACTATAATAACTAACAACTTTTAATCACTTTGCTAATGGAACATTTTATTGTAGTGTTTGATCTTCCAAAAAAAAATAATTGATACATAATTATGAGCTTCTAATATAATAATACATAATCTATATTACACTTTATTCAAAATATTATCACTTATTAATATAATATTATAGATATTTAAAAAATATATATACACACAGAATAATAATATAATGTCTATGTTTACCTTAATAGTATGAAAGAGGTTGTTAAATTGGTAATTTTTAACATGGTATCAAATTAGCCTCTCTCTTTTTTTTCTTTTTCCATAGGTGGCTTTGAAGAAACACTCTGGCGTTATCCATGTGTTGTGTGTCCATAGTATATACAAAACAGCATCATAATAGGAGCCATTGAATCGCACGGTTATACATGTATATATAGGTTTCTCTTTCCTGAATCCCTTGACGTAACGCACGATTTCCCCTCGGTTCTCTATTGTGTCTTGTAATATTATGTAATCTCATCACCCGCGTACGTTCACCCTCGTCTCATGGCTCCGCTTTCGTATTCCTGATCATTCTTCATCCATCTTCTTCTTTTTCTTTTCCTTGCGAGGGTCATGGAATCGAAGAACAAACCCAAGAGGTCCTTATTCACGTGTCTCAAACCAGCCACGTGTCTCATGGATGTGTTGCCTTCATCACCCCCTGCGCCCAAACGCAGCGCCAGGGATCCCTTTCTCTCCTATCTCGCCGTCGCTGACAAGCACGGCGCCGTTTTGCCCGCCATGCTTTCCTCCATGTTCGGAGTCGGAGATATGTTTCAAATTCGCCGGAGAAAGTGGAAGGCCATCAGATCTGCTTTGAACGAAACCTCTTTGGTATCCTTTCTTCTTCTTTTCATTTCTCATATATATTAATTTCCTCTTCTCGCTCCGATAATCTCAATTTGTTTTTTATGGTTTTCGTAGATGAGGTTGGTTGTTAAAAGAAGGAAAGCAAATAAGAACAGATTATCCTTGTCATCAACATCAGTGCACAAAGAAAACACTGAAAAGATCTCAGCCCCTAAACCTAATAAAAGCGGTTACGGAACTTGTTCAAACGTTGCATCCCCTATTTGCTCTTCATCTTCACGCGCCTCTTATCGTCTAACCTCCTCCGTTTCTTCACTGAGCACCGGTCACGTTTCGAGGTTTTCCGCTCCGCAAGCACTGCCATCACCAAATGTTGTGGCGAAGCCGAAGCAACGTGGCATCGATCAAGATAAGAAAGTAGTCTATGATTCAAACATGGCTCTGTGTTTTGTGCTTTCATTTATTCTGTTGATTTTGATGGTGTGGGGAAAATTTATTGCTATACTATTCACTTCGTTGTGGTTGTATCTTGTGCCTCGTTGTGGAAGAAGAGCGAGATGCAACCAGGGTGATTTGTGTGAGGGGAGTGAGTTAGAGATGGCTAAAAGTAATAGTACTAAGAAGAAGGTTGTTATCTATGGAATAGGTGATTAGGATTGTGAGGAGCCATAGTTATCTCTCTCTTACCTTCTTCAGGCTCGATCTCTTCGAAGTTTCGAAGTCAGATAGGGGTGGGGGGTATGGTAATGTTTATTCGTGGGATATGGGAAAACCTTGTTCATGATCTTGGTTTAGAATTTAATCAATTGATTGTGCAAGATATGGTTTCTTAGTTCAATATCTATTCTCCTATTTTAATTAATTTCCTAGATTTTTTACAATTTATTTCAGGATTTAAACTCTTTTGGTAAATAAAATATGAAGTTAAAATTTTTTATGGATATAAGATGCAAAGAATTGATTACACTTGTGATTACACCTATTCCATCTACTCCAAACTCGCCGATCAACCCAAAACACCTTCTTAAAAGTCATAATAATTAAAAACACCATAAAAGCCATAATAATTGAACTAAACTCTGATTTTTGCTTCATAGTTATTAACTAAAAAATCATAATCATCTAAATAATTTTTAAAAAATAATTACTGGACACCTAAAATATTCATCAACATTTTAAATACATCTATATGTGTAAAAAAAAAAGAGATAAAAAGTAAATATAAATACTTAATACATATATAAAAAATATATAAAATTAGGGGCAAATTGAAATATAAGCATAGACAAACGCTCTTTATTTTGTTAAAATCATTATCAAATGTGAAAAAAAAAATTTGGACTCCTTAATCCCCTAATATATTTTTCCTAATTTTCCACCCTTATTTATTTAAAAGATTCATCGATACTTTAAATATTTTTTAATTAAAATCTGAAATTAAAGTTCCTAATTTTTAATTATAACATTCAATTAATAAAATTATTTATAGATAATATAATATGTTTATATTATCTTTCTCTCCTAAAACGTGCAATAAACCATTACCATAAATTTCTCTTACTCCAATAAAATGCAACTCTACACCTTCCTTTCTCTCCTAAAAATAATTCTTAATTGTAAAATTAATACCAAAATATGTATCATAAATAATTTAGTATCATTTTCGATGGTATCATAAATGAAAACTAAATTTCCTGTGGAATCAAATGGAGTTTATACGTGTATCATTGTCTATCATTCACTAATATCACCACATAATCTAATACTACTAACCACATAATCTAATATTACTAACATGTTTCTCATTTATAACAACACTTTAATATTACACTGAGAATCTCTTTGTATATGCCTATGTCAAATCTTTATGTCTTGGCAACAACGATTCTTTCTCTTACATCCACCTCACAACTCTTAATATTACTGCTATAATAACTTTTTATAACATTTAATTCTAAATAAATAATTGTTTATTATAAATATTTTTTATAATTAAAATAGTCAAATCAAAGTTATAAATAACTTTTATGGTGCCAAACTATAATTTTTTATGCTTTGATACGAGTCTAGGAATTATATTCATAAACACCAAAAATCATTAAAATACAAAAATCCTCCGATTTAATACATAAGATTATTTAATTTATATTTTAAAATAAGTTGTCCCCATTAAAATTAAATGGTTCATATTTTTAGTTTTGGATGAACTTGAAAATATGTTTAAAATCATTAAAAGAATTTACATAATTACTATCAAAATTTGACTGATGAAAATAAATATGTTGATAAAATCAAATTTACATTACAAAACTATCTTCAATTAAAAATCAATTTTAGAAACTAAAAATAATTAGTCATTATAGTGACCAATTTAGATATCAATTTATTAAATTAAAAGTTATTGCTAAAATAGTCACTATTATAAATAAAAAATTGTAATTAATCTTTAAAATTAGCTACCATGGTTTTAGCTACCAATGAAAATTGATCACTAAAAATTAGCTAATTTTAAAAATCAATTTAATTATTAATTATAATTTTTTTATTCATAATAGTTACTATTTTAGTAACCAATAATTTTTAGTTTGTAAATTAATATTTAAAGTGGTCATTATAATCACTAATAATTATTGGTCACTAGAATTGATCATTATTTAAAAGTTTTCTTATAGTATTATCGATGAATTTTATCAATAAATTTAGAATTTTAATTATTGACAAGAATATTCATTACTAAATTTAAATTTTTTAACCATTTTATTCCTTTATGTAACATATCTATCAATAAATTCTATTTGTAAATTATGTTAATAATTTATAACTGTTGCTATTGAAGAATTTGTTCATCGATAAATTTTGTCGATAAAAATAGTGGCACACTTTTTGTTTTGGGTTTTGACCAATTCTTGTAAAATCCATTAATAATTTATAATTCTTATTATCGACGACTTTGTATGTCGATAAATCCATTGGTAAAAAAAATAGCAAATTTTTTGCCAAATCTAATAAGTTTTATATATATATATATATATATATATATATATATATATATATATATATATATATATATATATATATATATATATATATATAAAATTAAGTGTGATGAATGGAAAGAAGAATAAGAAAAAAAGGAGGAGGAGGTGGAGAAGTCGATGCCAATGGCAACAAGGTGGTAACATTGCAACAATGGAATGGTGGTGGTGGTTAGGGATGGGACAAGGACGAGTTTCATTATCTCATACTCATTACCAAATAAAATATTCATCTACATACCCATACCCAATGAATATAAAGTTTTTTTCCATCCCCAATGGGTACCAGTATACTCGTACTTGTGTTTGTACCTGTTTTCTTACTATTTTAATATTAATTAATTTTTATAAAAAAAGTCACGACAAAGGAAATATAATATTATCCAAAAGACGTATTCTAGTTTCTTTGATTTCAAATTTAGAAAAAATTTATACTAGAGTACGGAAAAAAAATTCATGACAACTATTGTGTCCCCTTACTTTCAAAAGCAATGGTCTCAAGTAGGCTTTTGTAAAAGCCCTACCCCGGGAAAAAAGAAAAAAGAAAAGAAAACTATTTTATGATGTTGGAAAAAGGGTTGTGTGAAGTACATGAAAATTGTGGAGCATACTCATAATAACATTCACATGTAGTTGTTCTCTTAGGCTTGGTGGTGTTTTTGAATCTTCATGGAAGAGTGCTTTAAGACTGAAATTTATTTGTTAAAAGTTATTCATGTACATTGTTATTTATTGGACCATACTAATGTAGAAGGTAGATGATGTATAGGTTGTAGAAGATGTTAAGTTATGCTATAAGGAATTCTTTTTGATGTATACTAGAAAAGTAGTTTCAATATCTGGTTTGGTCTTATATTTCTACAATTGGAACAAAATTTACAAAAATTGTACAAAGATTCTTTCCCATCACCCTAATTATTGACCCATGTGGTCCACACATGTGTCAAATTTGGTTCGTTAATTTTGTTTCAACAATAGTCAACCTATTCAAGCACTTTGGTGGGCCTGTAATGAAATTGGTGGTGGATAGGAACTACAACCCATTGCTTATTAAAAAAAAGTAGATGGTCAAAAGGTTTTAAAAAATAGTACAAAAAGTCCTTTCTTGGTCCCCATTTATTTATAGGCTTAATTATCATTTTGGTCCCCTAATTTGTTGGTTTTGTTCATTTTGGTCCCCTTATTATTTTTTTGTTCAATATTGTCCTCTAATTATTCAAAAAGGTTCAATTTGGTCTCTGCCGTTAAGTTGACGTTAACACTGTCTTCGTACATGTCACGTGTCATTTTGTGGAATTTTGTAAATTTTTTTATTTTTTTTATTTTTATTAAAAATAATAATAATAAACCGTCACGTGTCACTTTATGGTTATGACACGTGTCAATTTGAGATTGTTTTATTTAAAAAAATATATTGTCACGTGGCATGTCATGATTGTGCCACATGTCAAGCTAACATTGGTTGTTTTCAATTTAGTCCTCTATTTGAATTTTTGATTCAATTTAGTCTCCCAATTTTTTAAAATGATTCAATTTTGTGCTCTCCAATTTGAGACTAAATTAATAATTAAGCTTAATTACAATTTATACATTCATGTTAAAATATTTTTTTATCATTTATACATCAAATCACTCCCTAAATACTCATATTATTTTATTTCTTACATTTTTCACTTGTAATTTTTTACACTTAAAATTTTGTACACATGTAAAAAATAATAATTTCAATAGTTAGATGGAGTAATTTGATGTATAAATATAATAAAAATTATTTTAACATGTATATATAAGTTGTAATTAAGCTTAATTACTAATTTGGTCTCAAATTAGAGAGGACAAAATTGAATCATTTAAAAAAATTGGGGGACTAAATTGAATCCAAATTGTAAATAGAGGGACTAAATTGAAAACAATCAATGTTAGTTTGACACGTGGCACAATCGTGATATGCCTAGTGACACTTTTTTTTAAAATTAAAATAATTAAAATTAAAAAAAAAATTATCAAGTTGACACATGGCAGAACCATGACGTGACACGTGACAAATTTTTTTAAAATAATAAAAAAAATTAAAAATTTTAAAAAAAATTTTAAAAAAATTTTAAAAATTGAAAATTCCACAAAATGATACGTGGCATGTATGGAAACGGTGTTAACGTCAACTTAGCGGCAGAGACTAAATTGAACCTTTTTAAAGAATTAGAGGACCAAATTAAACCAAAAAATAAAAAGGGACCAAAATGAATAAAACCAATAAATTAGGAGACCAAAATAATAATTAAGCCTTATTTATACATGCAACAATTATCTATGAGATCTGTTGGACTTTTATTTTGGAAAACACTCAACCTATTCAACCACTTAGGGTTCATAAGCATTGAATTGTAATGACATTGGTGATGGATAACAAGTACAAGTCATTGGCTTGTTAAGAAAAAAGTTTAATGTAACATTTGACATAATTGTACAAAAACTCTTTTCTCCTCCCCACTTATTTACACATGTGCAACACTTATCTATCATATAAGTTCTGACTTTTGTTTTGGAAAACACTCAGGCCATTGAAAATGTTAGGGTTCATAGACAGTGAATTATAATGACATTGATAATGGATAACAAGTACAAGTCACTAGCTCTTTAAAGAAAAGTTTAATGTAACAACATTTCAAAATATTGTATAACAATTATCTATTAAATTTGTTCTAATATTTTTTTTAGAACAATCAGCCTATTGAAGCACTTAGGGTTCCTAAGCAATTAATTCTAATGACATTGGTGTTGGCTAACAAGTACAGGTCATTAGTTCTTTAAAGAAAACTTTAATGTAACAATGTTTAAAATATTGTACAAACACTTCTTCCCCGCTCCTCACTTATTTACACATGTGCAACCATTATTATCAAATCTATTCTGACATTTTTTCCGGAGAACACTCGACCTATTGAAGCACTTGGGGTTCATAAGCAATTAATTTTAACGACATTGGTGGTGGCTAAGAAGTACAATTCGTTGGTTCTTTAAAGAAAACTTTAATGTAATGTTTCAAAATCGCACTCTCTTCAATCAATTATTCTCATGACTACATTCACCAACTTCACCACTTTTATTTATCATTCTTTTACTCCAAACACTGACGACAACCAACACAAGAGAAGGAAGAATCACATAATCAGATGTATGCTTCATTCACAAACCAAGGACGAAGCATTGGATGCTGACCTATGCTTTTCCTATGCTTCCTTCAATTTAGAAGCCAACTAATTAAAACAGAGGTATGCTTGGTTCACAGACGATGGACGAATAAAAACGACAAAGGATGGTGACCTAGGTTTTTCTTTTGCTTCCTTCTATTTGAAATTCATCCAATTAAACACACCCAATTTCGTCTCTACCTTAAAGAAGAAACAAACCGGTCAAGACTTAAAAGAAAATAAAGAAAAAATGTTTCAAGAAAAAGGCTCGTAGGTAATTTGTGTCAAATGTGTGAGTTCTTGCGGAGACAAATAAAAGACATTAGGGACACAAATAATGCCTTACCCCAATCCTTGATCTCTCGAGCTAGCTCCTTCCCGGTTTGCACATGTCATTTGATAGCGTACACGACTTGGACCGTTATGGGGTTACCTGCGGAGAGGGCTCCGACGATCAAGTCAGCAAAAAAGGCTCTCAAAAAATCAAATATTGTATTAGGGAATTAATGAAAGCATACCCCTTAATTGCTGGGGTTCACGTGTATTTATAGAGTCATTAATCGTGGCTACCACCTTTATGGACTGGGCCAACACTTGGATTCTAGATGGGCCTAGGCTTGGCCCAGGCCCTGGGTCAACGTATGTTGGTACTAGAGGCCTTATTTGCGATATTCTAAATTAGGTGTTACCGGTTCATTACGTACAGTCCTTTATAGGGGGCGGCTTGGGCCGCTATATTCTACTTGAATGGGTATTGATATATTACTTTTATTTATGGGGCTATGTCTAGACGGTTTTGGTCGTGTACTTGCCTTAGTCCGCCTAGGTATAATGTGTAAGAAAATGTGTTGAAATAACATTTTGGTTTTATTTATTTTTGACATATTATATAGGTTTTAGTCTATATTTTGAAATCCGATGAATATTAATTTTTGGGTGAGTATGGTGTGCTTAAGTCTTAACGTGTAATGTATATGAGTATGATATATGAAGTCCCAATGTCCGTTAAATCTTCTCCTTCTTTGAGTTCAGAGGTGATGGTTGGCATGACTATGACCATGACCATGACCAACTTCTTCCTAAAGCCCCATCTCATTCCCCTTCCCTCAAAATTCTTGTTCCCTAACACATTCAAACCCTCCCTTGCTCTTTCCCTTACAACAACTTTCTTCATCCCACACTTCTCCACAACCCCTCTCTCCTACGGACCCTCCCTCCGCAAAGGTACCATACCCTCCCACTCCCAATCCCAATCATCCCAAAACCAAAACGATGTCGTCCTCCGGGAAGAAGCCTTCACCCGCGTTTTCCTCCTCGCCGCTCTCCGCATCCCCTCCGCCGAATGCTCCGCCCTCGAAAGCCGCCTCCGCGGCCACCTCCTCAACTGGCCCCGCGTCCGCAACATCGCTCGCGTCCCCGGCGATGACCTCGACCCTAGCCTCGCTCCTCTCTTACCTCAGCCAATTAGTGGCGATGGCGAATTCGAAAACGAAGAAGAAAGAACTCTCGTCTCAGTGCAGCGCCGGATCCATGGCAAGGCCGACGGAGATGGCGACGTTCTGAGTCCCGTTCTGTACCGCGACAAACTGGCAAGGACGTTCAACTCGCGCGGATTCGTAAAGTTCCGGAACCTCGCGAAGATTTCGCGGCCGAACAGGAATAAGAAGAGGAAGAAGAGGAAGGAGGCGATGGAAGTGGAAGACGGTAGGCGCGTGGGGCAGAACGATTTTGCCGTGGTTGAGGTTGTTGAGGAGGAAGAAGAAGAAGATAGTGTTGGTATGAGGAAGTTGCTAGGAGAAGAATTTGTCAGTAGCAAGTGGAGGGGCTCGACGAGGTTGCTGCTTCTGGACGAACGCTACGCGGGTAGCGGTGTGGAGGAGCTGCCTGAGGCAATTAAGGTGGTGCTTCTGTTGTTTCAGTAGTCACTCTTTTCTATTCTGTGAGTTTTCACTTTTTGCATATAAGCCTTTTCTGTGCCAATTGTTGTGTTATCAGTGTGATTTGTTTTTCAACTTTTTTTGTGTACATTGGCGAAGAAAATAGATGATTATAATTATAATGATTAAGGAACGTTTGGATAAACATTTCAGTAAACACTCTTGGGAGTAGCAAAATGAGATTGAAAAATAAAATAAAATTCTAAAATTAGTTTAACCATAGACATTAACATTTATAGAAGCTGACGTGAGAGAACGTTTACAAATTAGTTTATGTATAAACTGGTTTTAGTTTATGAAGGAACTCATTTAATTTTTCATTTTTATTTTCTTGTCTTTAAAGTATTATGAAAATGTTTATCCAGACAGGTTCTAGGCATGTTCAAATCATGCATGTGATTGGTGATGCTGTTGGTACAGCGAAGTTCCTTGTAAATGCTCTAGCATTGAATTAGGGAAGTCACATATTTTCTGTTTACAAAGTTGACTAGATTTACTTCTCTGTGTTTAGCCATAATGTAGCTTCCCTTGACAAATTTTTGTGAGAGAGTTGTGTGGGTTCTAATCTGTCATTCATTTGACTGAAGGTATGTATGGTCAAAGAGCAATCATTTTACTTGGTAGTGCACAACCTTATCTAACCCAGTAAGGAGGGATTTCTTTTTTAATTTATCGTGGCAAACACTTCTATGGAACTGGGAGGTTTCTTTTCCTGCTGTTGGTCAAATTGGATGGTCATTAGTAATAAAGGAGGTATTCAATCCATAAATATGCAATACATTGTGATGCTATGGTGTATGTAATCTGAAATCATATTGGTCTAACTGTCATGACCTCTTGTTTGACATTCTTTTTAGTTTATGCTTTACTCAGGCTATCTTGGCCTTGGTGTAAGTTTAGGGTTATTTTGGTAATACTTGCGGAAAGCTTATATTGTTTGTCCTCGAAGTACACAGTACCAATCTTATTTAACCGCTCATCTACAAGTTTCAACAGTGGTTGGTCAAAGGTGAACTAGTGAGCAGTTACCAAACTATATTTAGTTTAGAATTTTCATTAGATACTTATACTATTATTGGCCTGATGTTGGGTATCTCCTCATTTTTCATGCTCCATCTTAGTTTAAAATGGGATAAATCACAATTATGTGCATGTTTTTTTTATTAATAATTTTTTTTTCTATGTGCTTTTGGCATCTAGTATTTTATCCAATCACTTATATTTTCATCCTGTCTATAGGCTGTTTTGAAGGAGTATGCAGAAAAGAGTACAATGTTGACCCTTGAGCTAGTTAGATGCAAGCTGACACTATTCTATGATTACTGGCAGATGACAGAGGTATATTATACCAAGGACACAGTATTATACACATAATCTATGTTTTGGTGTCTACATCTAAGTTTTCCTTTGTACATCCGGGTCACATCTGTGTTGGTCTATCACAATAAAATGAACTTCTCACCCATATGATTGGCTTGACTTGGACATTTACTTCTAATAAAAGTAGCATGACATTTCTGTTTCATTCCATGTTTTTTAACTGCAGGTACAAATTTTGTCATCTTGTGAAGATAGTTTAAAGTTATAGTCGATGTTTGATTTTGTTGGGAAATCCTACTACATCCCCTCAGTTCTTGGAGTGCGACTTATGCTGTTGTTGGGGAAACTTTGTGCCAATTAATTTTATTTCTAATAAAAATTATATGGCAATTCTGTTTCATTCCATGTGTCTATTTTTTAACACAACTAGAAATTTTGTCATCTTTTGAAGATTGGGTTTTAAGTTACAATTGATGTCTGGTTTATATTGTTGGGAAGCTTCATAGCCTGTTTCAATTCTTGGAGGTCAACTTATGGATTTGTTGGAGAAACTTCACTTAGTGCCAATTGATTTTAAAAGGAAATCTGATATGGTATTAGAGCTTATAGCTCATGTTGGTAATTGTCTATTATTTGATTGGCTCACTTGGTTTAGTTGGAATTTTGTGGAGGGGATACGGGAAGTCTCACATCACCTTCCTTAATTGTTCAAGTATAACTTATCTATCTATTGGGAAACTTTGCTTAATGCCATTGGTTTAGTATACATTTTGACATGGTATTAGAGCCTGTAGCTCATCTTGATAATTGCCTATTCTGGTAGACTCTTCAGTTCCGGTAGACATCTAGGGAGAAGGGGTTTTGGGCAGTCCCACATCAGCTCCTGCCTCAAATTTAGAGTGTGGCTTGTGTATTTGTTGAGCAACTTAATTTTATTGCACTTGGTTTTAACATAAAATCTGATATATATATCAGCAATTATATTTTAAATTTAAATTCATATTCATGTATGCAACCAAGAAACATTTTTTGTTACCAGTTTTACCTGTTTGGTGTTCTTTATTGAACTTCAACTTGTGAATAAAATAAAATGATCAGGTCAATATTATTGTTGCAGGTTTTGGAGACCTTGCTGCCTGAGGGTATGATTATTCCTTCAGCTTTTGAGACTGTTGGTCATATAGCACACTTAAATTTGAGGGAAGAACATTTACCATACAAGAGGCTAATAGCAAAGGTTTTTGTTTTAGAAATAATTTTTTGTTATTGCATTAAATGTGAAATGTAAAATGTATTACAAATTCTTATCTTAGTTAATTTATGAAACGCTACTTTCAAATTCAGGTTGTGCTGGATAAAAATAGGCCAAAGATACAATCGGTTGTGAACAAGATTGATTCCATTCAAAATGAGTACAGGACTATGCAGCTTGAGGTTTTAGCAGGGAACCACTCTCTTGTGACTACAGTAGTTGAAAATGGAATTCGCTTTCAGGTTGACTTAGCAACAGTGTATGCTCTTATTTCCATCCCTGACCAACTTAGAAGGCTTGATTTACTAATTGCTCAATTAATGTCATTTCATGAAATTTGTTTGGTATTGTGTAGGCATAACCTTGATGAAATACTCTGATTGTATTCTGTTTATGTAAGACTGGTGAAACAATTATATCCTTACCTGATCTGAAATCTATGTGTAGACTAGGAACCATGTGATAGGTAGAGACCAGCTACAAAGAGAAACTAAAAGGAAGGACTTACGTATGAAAATATTTCTATTACAGTATCATCAGAATCAAAGATTCTGGTATATTCTGTGTACAATGGTATATAAATGAAAAAGACTGACAGTTCCCATTCCAACCCTAATTCCAGCCTGCCTTCTTGTCTTCTTTGGCTTATAATCTCTCTCTCTCTCCACAACAAATCCACAATAAGCACTCCCCTCATGCTCTGCTGCTAGGTTTGTAAATAATCTTTCTTTGTCTCTACCTAAAATTGACCAGGTCGTCACACCTTTTACCTCTCCATATATACACCACAGTCATCTTGGGCCGTGGGGCTGCTTCACCATTAAGGGTGTGTTCGCTTGGTAGGATAGATTTAAAAGAGAGTATGAAGATGAATTTGTGTTAATTTGAGTGGATGAATGTGTTTTTTTGAGTGGATTTAGAGGGTAAAAAGAGTGGATTTGGAGATGAATTTTGTAAAAGTTAGTGAGTGATTGATTGATGTAATAGATTAAAAAAAGTTTTAATAGATAAAAATTTGAAAATTACTAAAATATCCTTGATGGTAAAAATAAAATAAAATGATAATTAGATCAATTAAAAATATTAAAATTTAACAATATAGTAATTATCATTAATTATTATACATATTTATATATATTTTTATTATTATTATTTGCTTTTTAAAAACAAACATGGTCCAAAGGAAGAAAAACCATACTGTCATGGATCAAATCCACTCTGCAATGGATTTGGAAGACCCATTAGTTTAATAAAAAAGTGTATTTGGGACTATCATGGATCGGTTCCGGTTGCCATGGATCGAATCCACTCTCACATTTCCTCATAGATTGGTTCTGTCCTCATGGGATTGGATCCCTCTGCATCTCTTTCCTTTAAATTATTGCTAAAGGCAGACAATTAAAAAACAATGGATACAATTAAAATTTTTTATGTAACTAATATTACAATTAAAAATAATTACATAGACATGAGAAGTAAAATTGTAATAAAATATTCACAAAAAATAGTTATAAAATCTTTTAAATTTTATTGTTATAATCATACAATACAAACACTCTGAATTTTTCATCTCGACTGTTCATTATGGATAGTTTCTTGTAGATCATGGAAATTAAAAAGTTGGTTGAAGATAAGGTTCCATTGGTTAAAGTGGCAAAAAAATGTATATACAGAAAACAGTTGCAAAACTAATCTCCGATATTCATTGTTATAGATTACTAAGGCATTATCTGTTTAGATTGATTTATACCTTTCAAGTAAAGGTAGACGATGAGCCAAAATCTTATTTAGGAAGGAATAGTTCTGTATTAGGAAGTTTTTAATATTAATTTCAGATTAGGAAATTTTAGGTAATGGCGTTATGTTTGAGTGTTAGATAAGTCAGTGTTGTTAAAAAGCAGTTATGATGGCGTGCCAGGTCTCATGTGGTGCCCATACCAGATGTAGCTACCATGGCAGAAATGGTGGAAATATGGGTTAGGGTTGTTTGACCAGATCCAACCCAGTCCTTAATTAAAAAATCCCCTAGAAAACCAAATCGAGGTCCCAAACATTAAACAAAACTTAAACTGCTTCTGTAATAGGAGGCTTTGATAGCCTAGAATATAATTTGGACAGATACTATTCTGTTTTAGGAAGATTTTAGGTTATTATTATATTGATTTGGATTAGGCAGTTATATGTTATGATTGGTCTGTCCAAGATAGTGAATCTTGGTTATTGGAGGAGTACTAAAGTTGGATATATTCGGGTCTCTGCTGGACACGATACCCATTTAGGGTAAGAAACCTTACTTTGTTTCATCTTACTTGACAAGACCCATTAGCCCTAAATAAAAAGGGTGGATATTAACTGTTTCTAGGTTGATAAATATATATCTACAATATCATTGTAACAACACATTGAATGCTTCTAGCTTAGAGTCTCTCAATATCTTTAACTAGAACAATGATGCTACTGCTACAGTGATATACAGGTTGTGCTAAAGATTTGTAAAAGGCAACTAAGGCATTAGATTGTTATTCTGTGTTTTAAAGGTGGAAACTCTTTGGTAGGGAGACCCTGTTTTTGTACCCAAATCTGGCCTAAAAAAACAAGATTATTTCCATTATTATTCTGCGTTTATATCTTGAGTAAAACACTAGATAGGTTGCTTTGTCTCACTGGACCTCAATGTTGTTCAATAAAATAGCGCTTTAATATGGTGTTTTTGACTCCTCTGCCATTGGCAGCTTGTGAAGTGAGGCCAGTTAAAATGCTGGCACAGGCTGCATGTTTATGTGGCAGAACTTTGGCTTTCGGCCATCTGTCATTGATAACCTTACCGGACCTACAGTATTACAGTATTGCATGTGAGTCAGTTACTGGTTTCACCGTTTGCATATACTGATTATTGTTGTGAAATTTCATTCAAGGAATATGGGGTCTAAAATAAAAGGTAAATTAATATCTATTTTTTTCAAATTTCAAAACATACCCAGGAAATTAGGTAAAAAATAAATTGAAGAGTATGAATGACCACTTTTGTTTCCTTTCTTCTTTTTGTGCAGATATTGGAGTTCTAGGCTTGGAACTGAAAGACAAAGGCTTCTGAGTGGTTTCACACGGAAAGATGTTGTCTGTATGTGTCTACTCTTGTACAAGATGCATACTTATGTTATCATCACTTTCAATTTCTTTCATTATTGTCTCTTTGATTGTGGAATATAGCTGGTCAGGGCAATCTGATGTCAATTTCTACCCAGATTTAGTACTTATTCTAACAATGTCCATGGAGAGACAGCAACGGAGGATGATGGTTGATGCGGTGGACAACTGCAAATTAAGAATGGAAAAATGATAGAAAAGGGTTCCAAAGATTGATTGATATCTTTGTTGTTCCTGGTTATTTATAGAACAGTACTACATCAGGAATACCAATAGTGTAAAAAGAGAAGACTCTATCTAAGTAATTAATGTTAATAGGCAAAACAGCTTTTTGGGACTGACTTCTTAACCTATCTGATGAAGTTGGATAATCAAGATAAATTATTCTAACACATAAGATCATCAAATTCCTATACACAGAATCTGAACGCAAGTATGTCATCGAAGATGTAATTCTTTTGTAGTTTTCCAAATTTAATTCATGTGCATATCACCTGTTGGATAGTATTTTAGAGAAACTACTTAGACATTGAAATATACAAGACTGGCCAGAGATAAAAAATTCCGGAGGCTTGTTATGAATTTTCCCTAATCATTTGGTTAATTTAGGTAATGAATACCAAGTCTGCACTAACTTCTTTTAAAAGTTGCTGTCAGAGGTTTGAAATATTAACATATCCTTCCCCCTTGCATTATTATGGAATGTTCTTCTTTATGTTAATCGTGACGAAAAGAATATTCAAGGCTTGCTTATACATGCATCAACATTTGACAGGTGATGTTTTCTCGGGAGTTGGTCCCCTAGCCATATCTGCCGCGAGGATAGTTAAGCGTGTTCTTGCTAATGACTTAAATCCATATGCAGTTGAGTATCTGGAAAGAAATAGCGTTCTAAATAAACTTGAGAAGAAGATTAAGGTATGATGCTTGTTCAATGAGTATTTCCTTAAAGATGTTTTATGGACTTTTGCACATGAAGATATAATAATGAAAAAAGTATGTTGGAATTGGAATCCAAATTTGGATTTGCTATTTCTTGGTTCATTCATGTTAAAAAGCTCTGCAAATTATTCTTCTTCAACATTTTTGGACTTCTGTAGATTTTTTAAGCATAAAACTGCGGTGAATTATCTTAAAGTGTGAAGTTAAGAAGAATGGACACAAAAACACACGAAAAAATAAAATATAAAATGGCCTATTAGGATTTGAAATACTGCATCGGGTATGTCATCAGTGTCTTCAGGCACCACTCCTTTCTTGAATTGATCATGATTCATAGGACGTGAGTGATTAATGGTTAAAAAAGACGTGCTGATTATTTTAATGTTTTTCATGAATTGATGGAAAAACCCTGGCCGAAGTTGCATTTGAATCTGCATGTGACAGCAATACTTCTCTTGATGAAATTTTCTGCCAACTAAGGTCATTTGTTTGTTTATCTAGGTCTTCAACATGGATGGGAGAAGGTTCATTAAGTCTCTTTATGCCAGTGATGTTTCTCAGTCCATCACGCAAGTGGTTATGAACTTGCCAAGTGAAGCTGCAGAATTTCTAGGTTGCCTCTCTTGACAAGACCACTATTTCTTTATATTGACAATTTTTTTTTGCACTGTCCAATTTTGATCCATCCCACACTTCTCTTCTGGATGGTACTCTTAAATACGTGGAACTTCTCTTAATTTTTCCTCCAGCAATGGTTGATAGTTTTGGAGGGTAGGGTGAATGGGGGCAAACTGTTTTTTCCTTACTGTCTGGACTATGTTTCAAGTAGTTCTGAGTAGAATGAGGGTTGCAATGGTCTGTTCACTCCTCGTTGCTGCATACATACATAAATATATTCCTTTATTGAGCGGAATTGTTCGAAACCGCAAAAAGCAGTATGTATAGATAGTTAAAGCCTTGCCAAAAAGAATGTGAAGTTGCATATGATGTTCTCGATTTAACTACAGATCATGAGTCGAAATATTCCTTATGAAGGAGATAGTAAAAGCATTATCACTCGTTCCAATATTCCTACTCTCGTTTTAATTTTTTTGTCATAAGATAATCTTACTCTATAAACCTAATGGGGGTTAGAGTAAAAGCATTAACACTTATGCTAACAAGATACTCCCTCTTTTTTCTTGTCTTGAAAATCTCTCCATATAATTGCTTAATTAATGGCTTGGTCATTGCTTTGCTCTTTGTCTATCTGTTAGTGGAGAATTAGTTTGTCTCTGAATGAGATTAGTCACTAGAGTTGTCTTATGAAGTGAACACGTGCACTGATCAGGACAGTTGGGAGTTGCTGTACTTACTTTCTGTAGGAGTAAACACCGATAATATCTATATTTAATTTCTGAATATGCTTGGCTTCCTCTGCAGATGCATTTCGGGGAATATACAAAAATAGACCCAAGGATGGCGAATATACTTTTCCTATGATCCATGTTTATGGATTCTCCAAAGCGCGAGATCCAGAATTTGATTTTCACGAGGTTGGTCGCTGATATGGTGTATATTTATGTAGGGTCTTTGATTGGACATCGCTAATCACTTTTATCTTTTACTTTGTTGTTGGTGTTATTGTTGTATGTTGAACCTTATTCTAAAGACAACATCTTAAACCTCTTCTGGTGCAGAGAATAAGAATTGCTCTGGTAGAAGTAGCAGTCAACGTAGACGTGCGACGGGTACGACTTGTTGCTCCTGGAAAATGGATGCTGTGCGCATCATTTATTCTCCCTAAAAGTGTAGCATTTGCTAATACCACAGTTGATACCTAAACAGTATTTGATTCCTTGCTCGAAGTAAATTTTGTTCCGTTGCATTAGTGGTCTAAATTGATATTGTATATATTGGTAACATGAGGTATTTACTTTTTTAATATTCCAACCTCTAGGTCTCTAGCATTACTAATTAGTGGATATAGAAAAAATAACAAGTCCTTAATATTGAATTCTAAGAGCTGCAACCGGCTTGTTCTGAGTTTAATTTAAATTGCTTTTGTCCTATTGAAATAGGACCAAATTGTTATACTATATATGATTATTTCATATCATTAATGTGATCTCGGCATATGTCATTCAAGCTTTCAAATTCTTTTAAACGTAAGGAAAAGAACGTTTATTGTACAACACAAAGGAAAAGAACGTTTATTGTACAATTATCGAATGGACCTACTACTAGTGCGACCCAGTGCCTTGTACCTATGGAAGAATGAAGACACCGCAGAGTCTCAACGACAAATCCCAACAAAAATAACATGTTATTAAATTTGAATTTCAAGACCAAAATATCTTGAACTAAATCTGATTTTGAAGTTTCACAGCAAAGAAGATCCTTTCATGTCACTTATAGTGGGTCTTGAATTTGCTCCCAGAAGTTTCTTGTACAGCTGACGCTTAGCTTGTTCATGCACAGCTAACGGGGTCCACTGCATCTCTATTCTCTCTCATCTTGGGTGTGGCCCCATGCTGCTTGACATGTCTCCTCTCAGACCTCAATTGAAGTACAGGTTGGTACTCATTTAGTTTCATTTACGATTTATGAAATGCCTTGTCTTTTTGCTTAGTGATTATAAACTAACAAGACTGTTTGTATAGTACATTGTTCCATAAATTGAGAAAAGCAAAATGATATTTGGACGAGTGAGTTACAATTTGGTGACAAAGGTTCTCTCTATGAATGTGCTAGACTAACTCTATTGTTGTTAGACGATCCCCACCCCCAATAGGACCTGTGTGTGTACACGATGGACCTTTATGATGTACATGTACGTACGTATATACGTATATGATCTGTAAAACTGTGATAGGTCGCAGGTGGAGGACAGCTGAGGGATCTGTGGGTGCGGGTTTTATTTACTGGGAGTCTGGGGCATCTGCCAGACACATTGCTTTTATGTCTGGGCCTTTTGTTTTATAATTGTTTTGCTTTAGGCAGGTCCAGCACAACTACCAGGTGACAGTGACATTTTCATGCATAAAAAAAAACACGCCCTTTCTGTTCTGCAATGAATGCTCTCTCAAGCACTACTCACTCAATTGTTTGATCCTGTGATCCCTGGATGGTCCGGGTAACACTAGCCGGGCGGCCCAGGCAGTAGAAATGCTATTCTACGATCCTGTTCCTTTCATCAAAATCTTGTGTGATACATGTACTATATATATCCAACCCTATGTATTATGTTTGTACTCCCTGCCCACTATGAAGTTGTTTGTGTGAAGGAGAAAAGTGTCCACTGTGATGGTAGGTGAGGGCAGAATGGTAAAATGCGAGAGTGAAAGCAGAGGAAATCTCAGTTCAGATTGAGATCTAAATAATGATCTCTGTGCGGGTGGTCCTTCCCTTGTGATTGTCTTATTGGTATGGATATGTGAGGGAAAGGGGAATGGGAGTTGTAGGGGAGGGTACCAAAATGGATTGGTCCTTCACAAGTTGCATAAAGCCAGAACCAACAGTTACTCTAACTGCTCCATTCCTTTATGGTAATCTCTACAAACAAACAATCTTTATTAGTTGCTTACCTCCACTTCTCTCCCTCTCCCTCTCCCTCGTTAAACCACCCCCTTTTGTAGTTAAAAAACAACTGGGGGAAGCCTCAATTCAGATGCTGGATTCCTCTATATTTATGAAATAAAGTATGGTTATATGTCTAGAGCACAGTGGTAAGACCACTTCATTCATGGCCACTCGGTTCCTCTTTTCATCCTTATTTACAAACACAAGCTTTATTTGTCGAGCCATGGTGGACAGATTAACCACCACGCATGCCCATTGTGGTTAGCTCATAAGTTTTTAAATTATGAAAATTTCCATTAAAACTGATGAAGCAATTATTTTTTAATTGTAGTTGATCGTTATATTAGTATAGTGTTAGTTAGATGTTCAATAATTCAATTATAGTTGAATCATAATTGAATCATTTGTCAAGTGATAAATAAATATAAAATTTGTGGTGTTTTTAGTCCTATATTTTTAATAATTTAATTGATATTTTGTTTACATAACACATTGTGTTCGTATTTGAAAAAACTGTAAATTTCAACTCTTGCACATGCGTTAAAATAACATGCTTATCATTTTTAGAATTCTAACATGCATATCATTGTTGTTAACATTTCAACATTGATAGACGGAATTGTTAAAATGTTACACGATATTTCTGACACTATAAAACTATTGCAGTTATTTCTAACGGATGTATAACCGTAAAAAAATTCTTTCAACAGCAAAGGGTGTAGCTACTTGTCAGGAATTTTATAACAATTTTACAAAAACTTTCAGTAATTTAAGCAGCACCATCAACCAAAATTTTAACTCAAGTATGCAAGGACTTATAATTTTTTCGTATGAAAAAATCGTGAAATGAGGACGACTGCAGGGTAAATTTGTATAAAATGATTATTTTACATCTTTCATAATTAAAATTGCATAATAAATACATTACATATAAAACTTTATATATCCTTGAATAAAAAAAAACTATAGGAACACTTTCTAGTATCAATTCAAAACACATCTGTTGCTACCAGGTTTATAATAACTTTGACCTAGTTTTGACAGATATTACTGACTTTTGACTGAATTTTGACTACTAAATTTCTCAAGTTATTCAGACTAACAACTTACCTAATTTTCTAGCCATGTAACTAATTGGTCCTGTCTAACCTTTTCCATCAATCACATATACTTAAATATCATCAAACATCCTTCCAAAATTTTGATGCCATAGCATGGTAGTTAAAAAATGAACCATTCATGCTTATGTTTATTTTGTTTTCATAATAATTTGACCTAACTTAGTGATTATGGTGATACCAAACACTGGGAATCGATAGAGTAATAGATTATTTAAAGGTTAATAATTGTTGTATAAAGTGGTCCCCAGTTAGAAAAGGCAAATGAAGGCCCCACCACAGCATCAAGAAGAGAGAGTGATCCCAAACAAACAAATGTCAATGATTTTTCTTTTCCATGCAAATGAAGGGCACAATCTGCTTTCCAGGAACCCAAGAATCCACCCATGTCTGCTCAATCCCAGCAATGCCCTCTCTCTCTCTCTCACACACGTGCCAATTCTCTCTCCTCTCCTCTCAGCCGCCTATATTCTGTACCCACCAGCCCTCCACGTGGCATGGGACCACACCTCCTAGTGGGCCCTACTACATAAGGAAAAATAGTGTTTCTCTCTTAGACCACCTTCTAATGTATGTACATCAGATACAAAAATCTTGGGTTGGTCACGCGGTTTGGGTTTTATGTCCCAAACACACACACACACACACACTCCTCCAAACCAATTCTTAGTTAAGATTTGCAATACTGGTTTGGTCTCATAGGATTTGCGTGTTGGTGTTTCACTTTTGCGAATATCTTGTAGAATACCCCCACAACATTGTTGGCGTGCATGTCAAATTTAATTGACAGATACTACTAAGTTAGTTAGCTATAGTACTGTACTTCAATTTAATTTTTTTTCACTAACAATTATTGCAGAGTCTCCTTGCATAATCATAAATAATAAATTAGAAATAATTAATAATGTGTACTCTATTTTGAAGATATTAAAGAAAAATGATAAAGGAGAGTGTAAGTCTTCCTATTATTTGAGAAATGATGAAAGATTTAGAATTATTGTATTTGATATTCACGCCTAATTTGAATTCAGTTACTTAATTAATTTGTTTAACACGGTCAAGGTTGAGTTGCAAAATACATGAATTTGTTGCAACGCATTAATTGATGAGGAACATTAGATATTGACTGGTTTAGGGATTAGGCGGTGATGAAATGATGGTGAAAGATTTTATCCACAAAGAATGACAGTGAATTATGAAACATTTTAATTGCGACCTACTATTTCAATCAACATATCACGTGATTTGGCTTTCATAACTAAGTTGTGGGTGGTGGAAAAGACATTGATCAAATACTAAAATTCCAACAAAAGAAAATACTAGCACAAAAAATTCTGAGGTAGTTAAGTATGGATATAAGTGGAAGTTGCAAATAGGATAAGTTATATAAATTTCATGATAAACTACTAAACCAACAACTTTGAGTAACACTCATTGATCGTTTTACATGATAAGGATTGCAAGATTCTGCATATTTCAGAGGCTAAGGAAAATACCAGATTGCATGGAACAAACAATCACGAAATCATACTTAAAATATCGGTAAAACTAAGAGGTAAGACTTACTTTTATTGGTCTGAATCACATGAACAATGTTGGAACTGACTAAATAAAAAGAAGAAACAAACTAATCAAATAACTAAAAGGGATAATCAGAGTTTTAGTTTGTCTTTAATATTAATGATACGATTAATAACAAGTTTAATTGCTTTATAAGGGTTTTAAACTAAGTAAGAAGTACATGAGATCCTTGATCGTTTAAGAAGTATTATAGATTGATATAACTAATGACATGTATGTTTTGGATAGAAGAATTAGTTGGATGAATGGAACATTCTTTTGAGTAGGAGTATTTCTCCATGTAAGATCACATTAAGTATATCTTGAAATCACAGGGAATTGCGTGGAAACTGTGTAGGGAGAGAAATTTTCCCACATTAGAAGGCACCACATGGGTTCAACTTTTTCTCATTTCCAAATATGAGAATAGAAAAGCCATCATTGCAAGCCTATTCCATAGGCAGATTCTCATAATTCATGATCAAATCTTACTCCATATGATTGCCAAAACACCGTTTTCTAAATGCATTACCACTTAGACCCATAGAAACTCATAATAACATGAGCATCGTGGTGATGTGCCCAAAATCCTTACTTAATTAAGACAAAAGCATTGAAAAAAAGAAAACCAAAAGAGATTGTTATCTGGGAGAAGCAGAAACATTTGGTAGCAAAAACACAAAGCAAAAACAAAACCAAATACAACACCAAAAGCAAAACACACACACACGCGCATAACCATTGTCCTTTCACCATTTCACACAGGCAGTTTCTGCTTTGTTTTCACTGAACTCTCTCTCTTTGTTTCTCTCTCTCTATATATATCTAGCACCTCCTTAAAGCCTAAAGCATTTATCAAACACATTCTCTCTTCTGTTCCATTGAGTAATCCTTTTTCTTCAAACACTTACCATGGCTTCTGAGCACAACATGTTCCATGAGGAAGAAGGAAAGGATGAAGCTGGAAGAAGCAGAAGCAGGAGCAGAAGGACAAATGGAAAGGGTCCAAAGAAGCCACCCCAGAGAGGTTTGGGTGTGGCTCAGTTAGAAAGGTTGAGGATTCAAGAGTCTTGGAAAAAGATGAGTGAAGGGTCTTCTGGAGTACTTCCACCAGTAACTACCCTCCATGATCATCATCATCATCATCATCATCAACAACAACTTTTTCAGCGCCACCCATCACCAAACCTTGGCTTTCAGTTTCAGTGCCCTCAACAACATGTGATCAGTGGAAACAACACTATTGGTGGAAGCTGGATAGTTCCTAACAGGGTTGTTGGTAATGGTTCCTACGGATCTGGTCCTCCACTTTTGGTTGGAACCCCTCTCGAGACCTCGAAAGAGCTCTCTTCAATTCCAAATCTCCATTCTCAACCTGAATGTTTTGATTTTTGCCTCAAGGTATACATCGTTCCCTTCAACACCACGGCATGTGTATGAATAAATAACTATATGTTAGGTCATTAATTTGGATGTCAACCAATCATGTTTGTCATTAACGGCTTGTGATTAAATTTTTTTTTGTTTAATTTCTGTTGAATGTTGATGATGATCCTAGTGCTGGATATTTATCTGTTCATTGTTTGTTGAGCATTTTTGTGTGTGTATGTATATTGCTGTATTTGTCTCAGAAAACACGTTTCAATGAAGACAATGAAAAGGGATCAAATGCAAGGAGGGAGAGGAGTTTAGAGATATGGTCCAATGGCCATGATTTTCTAGGATTTATGCCCCAATCTTCTGTCTCAAGCCTTGTTGGGGAAACCGGTGATTTGTATGACAAACTGGGCAGGCATGATTCTGCTAGTGCTTATGCTTGTGCAACTCCCAATGATGAGGTAGATTCACATCTATTGATTCATTTTATGATGGATGTTGCTACATATGTTTAATGTAACATTATTCTTTAGTGTATGTAATTTTTTAGAAAAATGTGTAGATTTTGAAATTAAGGTTGGATAATAAATGGGGTTATAAATTGGTTGGTTTTTTGTTGTGTTAGTGTGTAGAGGTTGTTGCGGTTCACAGGAGGGGAAACTCAGGGAGTGGCAGGGTTTTCATGGAATATGAGTTTTTCCCAGGAAAAGATGGCAGAGACACTACTCCCAAGGAGCTGGAATTGGCCACAATAGGTTCAGTTGGTGTAGATGGTGGTGAAGCTTCTTCTATCACTGCTGCAGCCTATGGAGATTCTGCTTCTAATTATATTGATTTGTCTCTGAAGCTCTCACGCTAGAAGCAGATGTAGTGACCCCCTTTTTGGTGTTTGCTCAAGTACAGCTTTTATGTTTATTTCCTTTTGTTGTTAAACTAATACCAAGCTGAGCAATTCTATGCATGTCCTCCTTAGGAAAATCCCTTCTATGACTCTATCCTACACAAGATTATGTCATTTAATATTTTCCCATTTCTTTTCTCTTCTTTGATCCCTACTCATAACTAATGTTCGGTATATATATATATATTTATATATAAATATATATATTCACATGATATTATTGTGTTGTAAGAAAACACAAGTCGTCTTTTCTTTGTTTTAATAGTTTTTCATGTGGAACAAAATGCTCTAAACAAAAAACAAACAGAAAATAACATCAGGGTTAGGCAAAGTTTTTTCTTTGTTCTGGACTCTAAACCCTAGCAACTGTTCCACATGATACAACACTTTGCAGGCATCTGTTTATTTTATTATATGTTACAAAGGGCTTTCTGTTTTAAAGTTAATTTACATCTTTTATGTGCTGAAACACATGTCTGGCATTTCTGTCTTGCCGTTTATGGGAGTTAAGTAGTGCCTTCAGAGAATGCTCCAAAAAACGTGAAAAGGGTTCATCAGAATGGATGCAAATGCCAAGGACCGACCCTACACTGCCATTCTCATCTGCCACCTACAAAAGCAGGAAAATGAATCAAAAAATGAAAGGAAAATACAAAAGAAAAAGAAAAAAAAGTGAAAACAATGCAAGAAGTTAGTACCTGAGCACAATCACCTTTTGTTTCTTTTTCCATAGTAGTAGGAGTGGCTGCTGAGTAGTGAGTAATATATACTGTATCCCTCACCAGGCTATGGCTGTGTTTGAAGCCATGCTGAGGACAAGTCTGCGATTGGTATAAATATGTTCAGGCAATAAGGTAGAAGAGTGTCAGTAGAAGTAAGGATGTGGAAGCTTTTTCCACCTCTTTTTCATAGGGTGCCTTTATCATCTTGTCCTACTTATGCTCACCTTTTTTCCTTTTCTTTTCCCTTGCTATTCTATTTCTCACTGTTCATCTCTTCCTTTCTCACTGCTCAACAACACACATACTCATACTCTCTAACCCTAAACATTCAGTTGTTGCATTGTATATATATACATGTAACTATATATATAATCTGTTCTCTAAGCATGTCATCAAAGGTTTAATTAATTTCTGTCATACATGAAAAGAAAAATGTTGAATGAGGGTCTTCAAGAGATTATATAGTTATCAGCTTATTATCCAGAAATATTAAAAAAATCTCTGGCATTAGATAAATGTGAATATGACAAATTTTGAAGAAAAGTTTTCTGGACATGTCATAGAGTTGATGCCTACTGTGAAGAGTTTGTGGTCTAAGCCTGAGAGTAAGGATTTGTAACATGTTCTTTTTGGTCAAAGTGACATGTTTAATCTGGCTTTCAGAATCATAAAAGACTATTAAACCACTGAGTTTTTGTCTTTGGTTTTCCATATGGAGAGAGAGATAGAAGGGTTTTTGCTTTATATTAATTGATACATAAAACACATACTCAAGCCCTCAATCATGATCTTCTTGAAGGATGTAATGGAGTGCTCATTATATGTTGTGTGTACTTTTTCTCCCTTTTTCATAACATGCATGATGATTGAGAAAACCTGAAGTAGGGTTTGATTTAGAATTCATCGAACTTTGATGTATTTGGTTCATATATGGTGGAAGAGAAGGGGAGAGGGAAGAAAGAATGAAAAGGTGAAGAAATATCAAAGATTCCTGAATATTTTTGTTTAGCAGAACTAAAGGAGGAAGAAATTAATATGAAAGAATATTATAACGATAAGATATAATTGATTATATTATCTCTTCAACAGTTATCTGTTTTAGTTTTTTTTTTTCTATTTTTAATCAATTATAGGTGTTTACTATTTAAAATAAATACTATTAAAACATGTATAATGATATACATCTTGAACATATGAATTGAGAAGATTGTCTCAATCATTTTGTTTTATTGTAACTCTCTAAATTTGGATGAAAGGATCTTTAGTCCAAGTGCGTCTAAAAGTTTAGGTTATGCTGAAAATAAATATTAAGATAACATAAATTATTATTTGTAATAATAATTTATTTAAAATAATTTGCAATTGTGTAATAACTAGAAATAAAACAAAATAAAATAAAATCCTATAGCTATTTTATTAGAATAAAAAACTACTATTTTTTGTTTTATGAAAAGTGAAAAAAATAATAGATAGTGAAAACATTCAATGACACGCTTTTAAATATAAATTTAAGAAGGGTATTTATGCAACAACGAAAAATCGTCATATTGTTAGAATTGACTTTGTGCCAAAATTTGGCAAGAACTTGTCTTGCCCTAATATTACTTGTTCGTGTTTTATGTTACAGTTCATCCTAACCTAAATTCCACCTTGGAAGTTACCCAAATTTTGTGATAAAGTGGTTTGAAATTGCACATATTTTATCCAATAACACGATACTAGTATTCTAAATACACTAGCAAATATGTGGACGTTAGCGTAACTGAAATATCAAAATGTTTAACATGAGTTAATTAAAAAAAAATGTGAAAAAGATTTAGATTATTCATGAGATGGACAACAATATTTTAGACTGTAATTTGAATTTTAAAATATATACAATATAAAAATACATTTTAAATTGCATAATAAAAAACACTTCTAAATTTTAGTCTAAAATAAATTTATGAATTTTAGATTATTCAATTCAAAATGTATTATAATTTAAAATATGTTTTCATATTAGACATTCTAAAATTATTATTCAAAAGTTATAATTTTTCAATACTCATGAAAATCATAAAGGTAGAAAGAAAGAAATGAGGAATTATTCAATATTTATAATGATGTTTATAAGTAAGACTATAACTTTTTTTTTTTTTTGAGTGATAAACACATAATAGTTATTATATTCTATAAAAGCTGAAAAGTTGAAATGGAGAAAGTACAAACAATTCTTCTGTTTTTTTTTACCAGTCTCTTATATTCTACGTTTAAAGTTTCGATTTCTTTTCTATTTATGTATTTTACAATTCTTATTTTACGATTAAACTTTTTACATAAGTTTTAACCTAATGTTTTTAATTTTTATCCTTTTTTCATGATTTTCCCACAATTTTCATTTTACCAACTTCATTTTCTAAGAATTTATCCAGACAATGGATGAATTTACATCTTTACATGAGATCAATCATATTTAATAAAAATAAATATTTTTTTATAAAGTTCAACTGTTTCTTTCATATATCCATATTTTAAATATTTTTAAAAGTTTAATAAAATATTTTATCATTTTTGACTGTATTGAAAGGTTTTCAAAGTTGTTAATTAAAGTAAAATGAACCCACAAGCTTATTGGTTTTCTATTGAAAATTGTTAAAGGAAAATGATTTTTTGACTACTAAATTTTGACAACTTTCTCTTACGGTGACATCTTCTAAATAGTTCTCTATTTCTACATTTTCTCATTCTCAATATTCCAAAACCACTTAAAAAATGATACATTATATTACAAGAGAAAGTTGTTAAAATTTAGTAGTTAAAATATCATTGTCCATTGTTAAATTACACTCCTGTACCAACTTTCATGGAAAACAAAGTTGATACTTTTTTTTTTTTGTCTTCATTAATTTAATTTAATTTAGCTTACTACAAACTCAACATGGTGATTGTTACTAAACGAATTATAAAGTGGTATACATTTTTTTTTTTCTCTGCACATAAATATGTTTATCAAAAATTAGGAAAAATGAAGCGGCTCAATATTTTCACTAAATAATATCGTATCATGAATTAATCTAGAATTACATTATTAGTTATCAATTTTGTCTTCCAAGATAAAAATGTGTGTATTTCATAATATATTTTTGAATTATTATATTGTATAATTTGAAAATATATTTTTGATTGCATAATCTAAAATATATTTCTAAAATTAATATTTCATGCACTTTCATTACTTAATTTAAAATACATTTATATTTTTTTAATTATGTAATCCTAAATATATTTCTAGATTACGTAATATAGAATACTTTTTAGATTTTATAATTAAAAATTCATATGAAATATATTTCTACGTTACGTAATTCTAAAATGTATTTTAGAAAGTATATTTTAATTAGTAATCAAGAAACATATTCAAAATGTATTTCTAAACATTAATATTATGAAATTTATGATTTGAAATGCATATATGAATAACCCAATCTTCAAATATGTTTAGGATTGTACACTTTGAAAGCATTTCCATTGTGAAATTTAAAATATATATTTTTTGAATTTAGAAATGTATTGTAGATTGTAGAATCTATAATAGATTTTCTCAAGTTGTATAATTGAAAAATGTATTTTCTTTTTCCAGTTACATTGGTGCAGAAAGAAGATATACAAATGCTAAAAGAAATATCCTTTATTGGGTCATTCTTTTGGGGCCTCCCAGGCCTTAGCTTTTATGACCCAAGTCTCATAATCAGTTTCCCTTTTTGGGCCGCTCTGAAGTTCTAGGCCTTATTCTGCATTTCTCTACTTTCTTCCTGCGCTTAATATTTCCATTTCACCCTGAATAAACTATATTAAAACCCTAAATTTATTATTTATTCCCACTTTCTCTTCCTTTCTTCTTCTTAAGAAACACTGCACCTCTTCCTCCTTTCGGATTGGTCATTCAGATGATGGTGAAGGAAAAAGAAATGGCCGAAGAAAGACATAGTAGAATAAAGAAATACATTTTGGATAGGATGTTTTGGAAGGTATTTATAAATTTAGAAATATATTTCGAAACATTTATTTTGAAAAAATATTTTTATATTTTAGAATGGAAGTTACGAAATATAGTTCTGAATTCGGAAAAATCTTCAAAAACACCCATTTTGAAAAATAAATAAAACAAATTTCGGATTGAATATTTTAAAAGTTGATCCATAAATATTTTCCAAAATGCTCTTTTTTGAATATAAATATATCTTTTCGAAGACATTTTCAACTCTAGAAATACCCTTGGGAACATTCAATATTTTATACCGCAATGTCTTTTGTTGGCCATTTCTTCTTCCTCTTCACTGCCTCAAGCTTCTCCTCTTTCTTCAAAATTTTCCTTCACCATCATAAGCTCATAATGGTTAATCCGAAAAGAGAAAATGATGGAAGGAGGTGCAGCGTTTATGAACAAAAAGAAAGGAAGAAAACGTGGAAATAAAATTAAATTTAGGGTTTTTAATATATTTTATTTAAAGGTAAGATTTTGGAGGTGCAGAAAGAGAAAAAAGGGTACAGAAAGAAATAGCCCGTATTCTAACAACGTATGAAGAGTAATTATTTTGTGTTGGTTTTTTTTGTTACACTCACGGCTGAAATAAGAATATATAGGATATTTTATATAATTTTAAAGAATTTGAGATGCTTAAGAAATTATTGGAGGTGCAAGGAGAAACACGGTTAATTGTTTAACTTGTTAGATAATGATACATGCAATGATAAAACTAGATCATAACATCTTACCTCACTAAGATAAAGGTTGGCATTAAGTGATAAATTATATAAGTTTATTTTCACTTGATTATAAATGTTGCCACTTGTTTTTCTCTATATTTTTTGCAAATTTTATCACAGCGCTTTAAATTTTACGAATTTAACTCTTGAATTTTAAAATTATACATATTTTACCATTTGATTAATTGGATATTAAATTTCTAATAACGCGATGACGTTAATAATATGAAAAAAAATATCAATCAAAAGTAAATATAAATTATATTTTAAATTAAAAAATCTATAATTAAATTGTCTTCTTTTTTTTCACATTTTGTTATTACATTTTAATTTTCGTTTTACGAATCTTATCCCTGAAAATTTCTTTGAATTTTGTCACTAAACTTTTGTTCCTGAAAAAAAAAATTATCATTTGACTTTCAAAACTATATAAAGATTTTAGTTTTTTCATTAATTGAATGCCAATTTATTAAATGGAGATGGCCAATAAACTTAATGGAAGTATTTTACTTTATATTGACTACTGGAAGAGAGACATTTTTGTGTTTTATATATTCTAAGAAATAGATAATATTAAAAATGGTGGTTATAAGAAAAAGATAATTACATGAAAAATATTTGTAAAATTTATATAGTTTATTTTAATTTTATATTATTCTTTTATTTTTTAAATATTATTTATAGTAAAATCAGAATATAAAATGTAAGCACTAAAGGGAGAATACCTTTTACAAACTATTATAGATTAAAAATTGATAATCTGACACCCTACTTTTAAATATTAAACTATTCGTTTTATTTATTAATATTTTTAACTTTAGGAATCGATTTAGAATTTTTAATAGATTTTATCCGATTTGATGTCTTGAAAGCGGTAAAACAACTAATACATTAGAAGATATCAAAATAATAGAATAAAAGGAAGAAAACAGATAAATTGAAATTTTGATTTTAAATAATAAAGAAAATTTAATCAATAATAATGATAAGAATTTTTTAGGTTTTATTGAAATGGTTTTGTGATGTAAACAATATCCACATAAGAAAATTTTAAATAATAATTAATTTTAAAGTCAAAAGTTTATTAGTCATTATAATACTTAATTTAAATATCAATTTATAAATTTAAAAAATTTATTGATTATTAAAATAATTATTATTATAAATAAAAAATTATAATTAATTATTAAATTAGTTACTAATTAATTACTAAATTAGTTACTAATTAATTACTAACTAATTTATATTTTTTGGTAACCAAAATTTTGATAATTTAAAAAATTAATTTAAAGATTAAATTATAATTTTTTATTTATAATAATGACTATTTTAATAATCAATAATTTATTATTTTATAAATTAATATATAAAAAGATTATTACAGTGACTAATATTTTTTTTTCACTAAAATTAGATGTTAATACTTTTTTGCCACTAAAATTATATGTTAACAGAGAATTTTCTTGTAATACATCGTTGCAAATGGTTAAATAATGACTTTTAAATCTGTAAATATTTTTGAAAAAAAAATAACAATTTAACCGTTAATTAATTACTATAAATAATTTTTAAAATAAAAAAAAAAACTATAATTATGGAGATTCATAGTAATATACAAGCACTTTTACTAATATTATTTTGATCTAAAATTACTTAAGATATTTAATCTAATTTTATCCTTTTTTCACTTAAAAATTATTTTACCATCTAATAATCATAAAAAAATGAAATAAATATTTTTTTATTGAGATTCCAACTCTAAATAATTATCGTGAGAAATTGCAAAACCAAAAACTTATTATTAATTTCAATACTTTCTACACGGATTTACGAATTGTAATTACTCTCTTTTCCTTAACCATGCTCAGAGATATAAACATCATTGTTTAACTTCAAGTCAAGAGTGGAGAGCAAAAAGTACTAGTCACTATTCGTGTTATTAGTAAATTAGTATCCAAGAGGAAAAACGAAATATATATATATATATATATATATATATATATATATATATATATATATTTATCTTTTATATTCATTTGAGAGTCGATTTACATAAAAGAAAAGATATATACTTTTAAATTTCAAATGATAAATTTAAAAAAATTAAAAGTTGAAAATAAAGCTGACTAGAAATTTAAAAAAGTAAATGAGAAATCAATTTTGTTTTTCATGAAAATGTAATAGATATGACACTAGTGGGGGTATTGTGAAAGAAATAGTGAGGTGACTATAAAAATAGTGTGGTCATATTTTTAGTGATGGCAGTCAAGAAAATAATGAAAGCAATAAGGATGTTGACACTACACTAGGAAGACGTGGTGGAAATATTACGAGAAAGAAAATTTAAATATTTAATTTTCCTTTAAATTATTTTTAAAATTGTATTTCTTTTGTAAATTAGATTAATATGTTATGAAGGTTATATAATTAAATTAAATTTAAATATATTTTTTTGAAGTAAAATAAATTAACCTTTGTTATTTATGACTTTTAATTTTCTCTTCACAATTCATTAATACAAAATATAAATATTAATCGAGATAAACAAAGAAAACAAATTCAATATAATATACATATTTTAAAATACTTTTTAAAATTAGAGGAGTTAATATACGGATGTCCCAATTGAGTATTGGTTCTATAATAATTTTATGCATGCAGATAATTGATACCCCTACTTTTTTTTTCCTCCAGTATACTTATTTCTAGAATTTTTCATATTGTATAATTTTTTTTTACTTTGTTAATAAATTTTATCAAAAAAAGATTTCTTTTTTGAAAATTTTAATTGACAGATAATTTTTCTATAGATAATTATTTTTCACAAAGTTGTAAAATTTATAAGTATTTATTACAAAATTTTTACAAAAATTATTTTATATAAAATATTTTGAAAAAAAATGTAATAATTTTTTGTAATTTTTTTTTCATAATAAAATTTTTGACAATTCCCTACAAAAATTTTTAAACAAAACTCATAAAAAATATGAATTTTTTTAGTAATGATTTAAATATAGGAGTAAATATTTTTATTATATTTTACTTTCTTCCTTTCTTCTTTTCATCTTAAATACAATAAACTTACAATATTATTTTGTATGCATTTTCTTTTATTGTTCCTCCATTTCTTATATGGCCAAAGTCACAAGATATTAATGAATGAATGTGTGTATATAGATTTATAACATTTACATATCACAGTTCTTTCGTGGGTCAATTGTGACTCACATTCACATTCCAATAGTGTATCCTCGTTATTGTTTTTTTCTTATCGTCATTGTCGAACTTGCGATCAAAAAATTATTAACCCACTCTGCACAACCTTATCTATCATGGAATCTATTTCTTTTAGAGTTGATTTTAGGTCACAAATGATGATAAATAATCATTTGTAATATATTTAAGACAAGATGACACTTCTACAATTGTCATACATTTCACCTTCTCAAGATGGTTTAAAATTAAATAATATTTATTGTTAAAAAAAGAGACAACATGATAACTGTTATGATAGACAATTATCTTTTCTACATTTTTTTTTTAAATACAACTTCTGTTTCATATGGTTTTCTCAAATAAAATAAACCTATATTAGAGTGCAATTCATTCAAATACTACAATTTTAAAAATAATGGTTTAAATGCCATTTCTAATCATGCTATAAGATTCATTTAAGGATAACGAAAACATTCATTAATACAAAACGTCTCATAGTATTATAACAAATAATATAAATAAATGAAAATTGTCAATATAATAAAACACACAAAATTATTGTGTAAAAACAAATTAGTGATATATCAATAAATGTAATGTGTTGTAAAAGTCAATAAAGATTGTCCTCATTTTTTTTTATCGGCAAAGAATTAAATTAAATTAATAATAGAGCATTTGAGGGGTGCTCTAACCCATTTACAAAAAGATAAGAGAAAGATGCATTGCATCTCCAAAACTATGCTTCTACAATAATCTGGCAGAACAATTAAACTGAACTTTCAATGCTAGAGCTATGCCTTCCCAATGTCAAGCTGGGTAGGAATCTTTAAGATTAGCCACCCATATTGCACCTTCCCTGGCCAGTCTACAAGATTACACAGAAAGTGAATACAAAACCAGGTATGCATGGTTCGTTGCGCTCCTGAGACTATGTTCTCTTGGTTGTTATGGGGTAACCAAAGAAGTGTGCAAAATCACTGATGAAGAGCTCATTATTTTAGACATGGAAATCCTTTTCATGCTTACTTGACAACTTAAACACAGAAAGCATTATATCATAAAAATTGTCCACATATTAAATCGATCTGTCAGAGTTATTAGAGTTAAATGACTCGGTCCAAGAAAAATTGCAATACATAATAACTTAACTTCAATAGTGACAATAGTTAATTATATGCTTGCAAATTCAATACTAATCCTAGCATATTTTAATATTGACATTTATATAAGTGGAAAATGAAGGTCCCGTGATGTGAAAGTTGAAGGAGAAGACAAGCGAGTTACATTAATAACAAAATGATACATTGGTTAATTAGGCTACGTCAACTTTTTTTTTTTACAAGTAAATGTCATAGAAAGTTCTATTTTACACTATTTCACTTAATCATCCAAATTAATATCATATGTTAAAAGTAAACTATATATCACTTTAGACAGAACAAAAATACGAAAAAAATAAAATAAGAGACTATTTTTAAGAAACGAAAGGCGTAAAATAAACTTTCTTTTATTCTAATTATTCTAACGGAATATTTCTATGATATGATGCTTTAATATATATATATATATATATATGCACCTTTATATAAAAAGCTATTTTATTTAGTTTTGCAGATAGGATTTAGCAGGAACAAATTAGCAAAACAAATAAATGATGACAACAGGGATCAAAACGACAAGAAATCCTGGATTCACCTAAGATTTACGCAACCCCACTTTATCTGTTACTTACAATTAAGCACATAACTGGTACAAGGAAACATGAGTTCTTACTAAAAAAAAAAACAACTTTTAGCTTCGTATTCTTTGAAAAATATATTAAGCCTAACCTTATTATTTTCATAAAAAATATTTTTTTACTAAAAACCTAAACTAAGAAAACATAATTTATGTATTAAAACCAAAAATTAAAAATCTTGATCTAATAATAATTATTCTATCTTTGGTTTTTGTGGATTAACCCTATATATCTTGGATAATATGGAGAACGAAAAGGGAACCCTAGAAGAAGCAATGACAAAAAATAGACCCCAGTAGGAGACACAAGCTTCTTGAAAGCCATTATTGCGATGTGTTATGATTTCAAAACATAGAATAAAAGGAAACTGTGTTATTTGGTGCTGTCTCCTCTTCTGCTCATGGTCTCACTTTGGTTCTCACTACATGTGATGTTTGTTTCTTGAAGTAGTTCTTATAATGCCCCAACTTTTACCTCGTAAGATACATCAAAATTTTAACAATTAGCTTAAAATAAGTGTCTTCCACAACTGAACCATCAACATCTTTGTTAATCTTAAAATTTCAAACAATTGAATTTTTTACATGTTTGCTGTCAAATATTCAAGCCTTCTTCCATATATCAATCACATATTTTACACGTGCAAATTTCTTTCGATTTTTGCAAAACTTTAATTTCAAGTAAGAATTTCATCTTCCCTACTTCAATTATGTTAAGAGCTTGCATCATGGACTTTTTAAACTCAATCAGCATGCCATTATCATCATTAACATAAATCAAATCATTAACATTAATAATTAATAGTTACCTCCAATGTTTCTTTTAATGGACGAATTTTGCTCATTTGGGCATTTTTTTTTAAAATCTTTTTCCTTCATGAGGTGGGGATCTATATGATTTGAACCATTTTTTGGTGCTTGCTTTAAGTCATATAAATATTTATGCAACTTGTATACCTCGTGGTTGAAGAACATCAGAACAAAGGATCATGAATTCAAACGTTATCTTTTTTTAGCCATTAACAAATCAATGAAAAAAAATGTTACATACTAAAATATACTTTATTCTTGTCTTATTTTACTTTTGTGAACTTTATAGAATTTGTTGAACTATCACTTCCTGTATTCTATACAACCTGATCTCTCACTAGTTAAGATATACTGTCATATAAATTGCAGGATCTTTAATTTTATTTATTCCTTAATTCATAAAGGTATACATTGGTCCATTGGAATCCAGTCAAGAAAAAGATTAAATATAAATAAGAAAAAATTATAATATAACAAACACCGTAAAACTTAAGTCATTGTTTTCATGCACGTGTGCTCAAAAGTTGCTTTCTCCTTTCTGCAAACGCAAATTTAACAGCGAGGAAAAAGGAAAAAGGAAAAAACAAAAAACAAAGAAAAATTAACGTAGGAGAACTAAATTTTGATAACTTTTTTTATAACATGAAGTGATATTTTTTAAGTGATTATTTATTTTTTATTATTTTTTTTATATTTTCAAATTAATTATAAAATGACACTTTAGATTATAAAAAAAATATTATTAAAATTTAATAGTCATAATATTATTGTTAAAGAAAACAAAAGTTAAAAAGTGAGTTAACAAAATCCTATGCAGTAACTATGGCAAGACAGAGACAGATACATTGACAAGGTTGGATTTACTGAAGTGTGGATGCTCCAAACAAACAATGATTCAGTGATCTTATCATATCCCACCATGCACGTAATCATCACCTCATCAGCAGAGGAAAATGTTGAATTCGCAAAAGCCATGTCAAAAAAAGAGTAATGATAATAATAATTAGGAAAATGATTCATATAACATATGCATTGCATAGGATGCACCTTATATTCCACAAAAGGAAAGATATCACAGAAGAATAAATGGCAAAATTATGGAGCAAGAGCAGCATCAAAGGTACTCCAACATCGATTATTTTTATATTCATGATGAGGGTAACACATAAGATGTGTCACGTGGAATAATAGTGCTAACTAAATCAAATTAGGTAAATGTCACTATATTCTTCACTGCTCTCCCTAAGATATTATACTGTTTCTTTTCTTTTCAAGAAATTAAAAAAATTAAATAGAAGAAAATCTTGATTGAAGTGATAAAATTACAAAAGCATTTTAATGGAATAATATACCCAAGATTTAAACTTTAGCTCTTTTATAATCAATAGGTTTATTCATTTTTTTAAAGTAAAGTTTCTCGTTTAAACTTTGTGGATAAATCTGTCAAAATAACTTATAAATTAAAAGAATATGACGGAAGAAAAGAATTTTACTAAGAAAAAAAATTGTCGGTTAGATTTTTCAAAAGAGACACTAGAATGGGTCAGAAAATTTATGATTTTTAACTGATTAATTAGTATGATTACATATTTCGTAGTAACATTTATATTTTCTGTTTATATTTTATGATTTGAATACTATTTATTTAATTCAGTGTGTGTGTGTTTATTTATTATCTTATCGTGTTCATTTTTAATTTTGTTTATTTTAAATTTTATGCAATTATAATTTATTAATATATAGATATAAATAAATAAATATAAATATATATATATATATATATATATATATATATATTAGATTAAGTTTTAATAAATTATAATTTTATTACTTTATTTTTCATACGAGATTATATAGTAAGTATTTTAATACAAAAATGAAGGTAAAACCTAAAGTTCGTATCATATTAAGAAATAGTTCCCTCTATCAATCGGAAATAAAAACATCTAAAAATAAGTTATTTGATTGAAAAATGTTATTAAACTAATTATTTATAAAAATTCTTAAATTCTGTTATGTTTGTTTGATAAATCACTATATTCCAGTATTTTTAATTTATTTTTCTATGACGTAATGTGCTTTAATGTTTATTTAATATTTTGTGTTGTAAATTGAAATTTATAATCCATAAACGATAAATATTCTTATTTCACGAATTAGCATTTCTATTTGAGATAGATTTAAATATAAATTTTCAGGTTAAATATGGTTTTTATCTTTTATCTTTTAATTAAAATTAATGTATATTTAAAATTTTAGATTTATATAATCTCTCGTTTTTAAAAATACGTTAATTTAGTTTTTTTAACTTCAAGTTTTATTAAATTTATTTCAAATTTCAAACGTACTTTTTTAATTAATATTAAAGTCGAAAAATATTTAAATTTTGATTAAAATAATTAAACTTCCGTATCTATAAGAAAAAAATAGAGAAATAAATTAAATCAAAATTTTAAGGAAAAATAATTTCAATTTAAAAAAAAAAATTAAGAAATAAAAACATATTTAATATTAAATTTTATTATATTAACAAGTCTAAAAATAGACATTCGAGCCCCAACTAAGTTTTTTTTTTTCCTTTTTTGTAGATAAAGTTTTATATAGGGATCTAGCTTTGTGAAAAGGAAATGGGAAAGACAAGAATGATGATGACTCTATATACAAAATGATGTAATATGAAACAATAAAGTAATATTCATGTGAAGTAAATACAAAAGATACATACGGACAAAAGTACATTGCGACACAGTCACATACATTACATTGAAGTGAACCATTAAGGTACTTGAGCTAGGAACACCTAACTTAAGTTGTCAAACATTTTTTGAGATTAGGTTCATTTCATGGTATTAGAAATTAGGTTCATTTCATGTACTTACGTCTTTAATTTAATTTATTTTGGTTCTTATATATTATTTTGATTCAACTAAATTATTATTTTTTATAAGAAAGACTCAATTGAATCATTATTTTTTCTAAAAGAAAAAATTTAATCTAATTCCTTTCATTAAATTGGCATTAACATTGTTTCAAAGGGTCATGTATTAAAATATATGTCTTCTATTTGTAAAAAGTGTCACGTGTCAAAATTAGAGGGAGTATAAAAATAAAAAATTATCCATATTTTGACACATGATAAATTAATATTTTAATACATGATACTTTCAAACGATATTACAGAGATCCTATTATATTTTTTTATAACTTAATTAAGTAAACAAACAAGTAGAAAAATTAGAACAAATTAAATGACTAAATATAAAGTTCAAATTAGTAATTAAATGTTATTACTATTGTTGTTTGATCTAAAAAGATACACTATGAAAGAGTTGTAAAAAAAATCTAATTTAAAATATTTAAATTTAAGACTAGACAATTTTGTAAATCATCTTATACGAACACACATAAAAATATTCGTGTACTATGAGTTTTTAATTTTTCACTAGTATTTCTGTTAATATTAGGTGGTAAGCGACTAAATATCTTGTTATTATAAAGGTTGATGTAGTTGCTAAACAACTGATGTAATTTATTTATTTTTACATTATTTGGTTATTCTATTAACTTATCTCTTTTTTAACATTATTCGGTTGTTCAATTAACTGATTTTATTTTGTTTTTAATACTTGTAAGAGTAAATAAGTTAAATAATCACAATTTTATAATTTTAATTGCGATTAATTTCTTTTAACTTGTAATCTTGTATTTTTAACCTGTATTTTTAGTGTGATTAACTCGTGTGTAAATCTGTCACTAAAATTTATCTGAATTTTAAGAAAGTTTTGAAGTACTGAAGTTAACATTAGAAAATGATGATGCATTTTTACAGTTCTTATGTTCATTTAACTTGAATCTCCTCTTACCAATTTCAAAACATGATTTTGGAGACACAAAAAGGAAATAAAGGAGGAGAGAGAGAGAGCATTGAATTTTGAGTGCTATGAATGGAGAGTTTGAAAAAGAAAAACTGAGAAAATTTGATTATACATGTTTCTGTCAAAGTTTGTTTTCAGGCGTGAAAATGAAGAGTGTTGCTTCAATCACACTGTACGGTAGTACATTATATTCACCCTTTCTCCTCCAAAAACATCTCCACAAGTCCACATCAATTTTTTTTGTCCTATTACTCTCACATCACTTCTTTTGTCACAAAAGTTAGATCACTATAACACATGCTATTTAATAAATTTCTGTGAATTTTTCTCAATTCTTTTAAGTAAAATGTGAATTTTAACTCTATGAATAATTTTGGTACACTTTAAAAGAATTAAGAAATTCAAAAATAATTTATATAAAAAATTCAAAAAATGTTGCGATATGATTAAAAATAAATTATTTTTATTAGCACAACTTCATAATAAGACTTGCATTATGTTATCATTGTTAGGAACAAGGCAATAAAGGAAAGAATAAAGGAGAGAAAAATAGACACAGAGAATTTAACGTGGTTCGGCTACAATGTGTATGCCTACGTCCACGACTACACTAGGAAGTATTTGTATTTTT
>Ga0214543_1001660_pt1 | contig 43349 bp, 20 predicted proteins | sample CNSS2metaG_FD_160094 | JGI IMG/M metagenome (GOLD analysis project Ga0214543, IMG submission 160094) | Root nodule microbial communities from cowpea collected in UCLA plant growth center, Los Angeles, California, USA - CNSS2 | ecosystem: Host-associated > Plants > Roots > Nodule | place: USA...
ATTTTTAAATTTTTTTTATAAAAAATATTTAATTGATATATGGAACAATAAAAAAATGGGTATGGGTATGGGTATAAGAAAATACCCGTTACCCGGTGGGGATGTGGATGGGTCAAAAGTTGTATACGCGTTGGGTTTGGGGATGGGGATGGGGATGAATTTTTATTATGGGGATGGGGATGGGATCATGATACCCGTACTCGCCCCGCCCCGTTGCCATCCCTAGTCTTTGGTGCTCCACCTTTGCCTTCTGACAGGTCAAACAGGTTGATACAAACTAGGCCACATCTTTCTTCATCTCCTGCCACCAGAAGTTTTCCTTGAGATCCTCAAGGATTAATCTTTTCACCTATGCGTCATCTAGTACACACACCCTGCCTTGAATTCTCAATATCCCATCATCACCCAAGGCAAAACCTCTAGCCTCCTCTGACCCAAGCTGTTCTCTAACTCGATTCAAACTGGCATCCAACAACTGCCTCTCCCTAACCGAGCCCAAGAAATCACTAGATATAGTTAGCGTACTACATCTAATGAACTCAGACCCTAACTCCAACTATAACTTCATATCTCTGAACTTCTCCAGTAGTTCCACCTTCTTGATCATAAGGTGTGCAATATGTACAGTCTTTCTACTCAAGGCATCAATCGCTACATTTGCCTTCCCTGGGTGGTATAGGAGCTCGAAATCATAATCCTTCCGAAATTTCGTCCATCTTCTCTGCCTCATGTTCAGCTCCTTGTGATCAAACAAATACTTGAGACTTTTATGATCGTTGAACACACGAAACTGGGCACCATAAAGATAGTGTCTCCAGATCTTCAAAGCAAATACTATAGCCGCCAACTCCAGGTCATGGGTGAGGTAGTTTCTCTCGTGCACCTTAAGTTGCCTTGAAGCATAGGCCACCGCCTTCTTTTCTTGCATTAACACACAACCCAGTCCTAAGTGAGAGGCATCACAATAGACCTCAAAAGGTTTCCCAACATCCGAAATTACCAATATGAGAGCACTAGTCAACCTTCGGTTCAGCTCCTGGAAGCTTTCCTCACACTTATCTGTCCAAGTGAAAGGTTGGTCCTTCCGGGTAAGCTGTGTCAGAGGTGCCACTATTTTAGAAAATCCCTCAATGAATCTCTTGTAATAGCCAACTAGGGCCAAAAGCTTCTGATCTCCGTTGCTGACTTGGGACTTTCCCACTTTACCACTGCTTCTACCTTTGCTGGGTCCACTATAATGCCCTGTGCAGATATCACGTGCCCCAAAAATTGGACTTCATCCATCCAGAACTCGCACTTGGACAATTTGGCATACAACTGTTTCTCTCTCAAGACGCCCAACACTAGTCTCAGGTGCTCGACATGCTTCTCCTGAGTCCTGGAATAGATGAGGATGTCGTCTATGAAGACTACCACAAACTTGTCTAGGAATGATTTGAATATCCTGTTCATGTAGTCCATGAACACCACGAGAACATTGGTCACACCAAAAGGCATAATCACATACTCGTAGTGTCCATATCGGGAGCTAAAGGCCGTCTTCTATACATCATCAGCCTTCACCAATATCTGGTGGTATCCTGACTGTAGATCAATCTTTAAGAACACCGATGATCCATGCAACTGATCAATCAAGTCATCTATTCTCGGGAGGAGATACTTGTTCTTGATGGTCATCTTGTTCAGCTGTCGGTAGTCCGCACACAAACGTGAACTCCCATCCTTCTTTTTCACCAACAACACTAGTGCTCCCCAAGGCAAAGTGCTAGGTCATATGAATTGCTTTCCCAACAAGTCCTCTATCTGCTTCTTGAGTTCCACTAACTTTATCAAAGCCATACGATACGGGACCATCGATACTAGACTAGTTCTGGGCACTAGGTCAATAGAAAACTCTACCTTTCTATTTGGAGGCAACCCTGGTACTTCATCTGGGAATACGTCTTCAAACTCATGCACCACAGGTATGACCGACGTTCCTTCCTTCTCCTCTACCTCCATACGAGTGAAGATTATGAAGCACTGCGCGCCATTCTGAACCTCGTTCACAACTCTCTGAGGAGATATCAATTCAGGTTCCTTTGAGTCGGGAAATAATAGGCTCTTCTCTCGTTAGTCTATAAGAATGTGATTGACAGAGAGCCAATCCATCCCTAAGATTACCTCTAACTCTTGTAGAGGTAGGCATATCAGATTTACCTTATATCTGCACCTTTCTACCTCCACCAGACATCTACACACAAGGATGATGTCCTGACCAAATCCGATGCCGGAGTAGATACCGCAAGCTCACACTATAGCTCACACACCGGCAGACCCAGACGTTTCACACAAGCATCTGACACAAAGGAGTGTGTCGCTCCAGAATCATACAATACACAACATCAAATCCCAACAATCACACAATAACCTATAACAAGGTTACCTGAGCCTGCAACCTCTACTCTTGTCATAGCGTAGACTCTGCCCGTCGCTTGAGGCCTGTTGCCTCTATTCCTCTACTGATGCTAAGTAGGAGTTTGTACTGGAGGTCGCACCACTGCTCTAGCAAGGGTGGGGCAATCTTTCCCAAAGTGGCATTCCTTGCCACAGTTGTTGCACCGGCGATAGTCCTCTATGCACGGGCAGGCGCTCCTCAAATGAGGGCCTCCGCATATGTAACACTATACTCGACCCTGCTGGGGAGGAAAACTCCTAGACCCCTGGGGCTGATGGTGGGGTCTATCATACGGTCTCCTCCGCTCCTCATGTCTCGGCTTAGACCTAGATGCTCCACCGTTCCTCCGCTTCTACTTCACGCTTCATCTTCTCCATCACTATGGCCTTCTCCACCAGAGCAACAAAGTCCTTGATGGACAAGGGAGCCACCATCAAGCGGAGATCACCGCGGAGTCCATTCTTGAACTTGCGGCATCTCCATTCTTCGTTGAGCGGTAGAGTGTAGAAGCAGCTTAGGTGCTTGAACTTCTCAGCATACTAAGTCACAGATTTCCCTCCCTGGGTCAATTGGAGGAATTCCACCTCTTTGGTATACCTCACCCTGTCGGGGAAATACTCCGAGAGGAACTTCCCCCTGAAGGCCTCCGACGTGACCGATTTATCCCTCTCCTCCATGATGGACTTCATGCAAATCCTCTAATGCTCCACCTCATCGGTGAGCATGTATACCGCAAACGCCAACCGATTCTCTATCGGGCCCATCTTCACATCGAAGATCCTCTCTTTATCCTTCAACCACTGGTCTGCTGCATCTGGGCTAACTCTACCGTCAAATTTCACCGGATGATGTTTCAGGAAGTCTTCTAGGCTCTACTCCATGACGGTAGGTCGTGGCTCGGGACCGAAAGAGGGTGCAGCTGTCCTGTTCTCTTCTAGCTGCCGGAGGGCTTCCATATGTTGCCTGTGGGCATCCTCCACAACCACCCTTGAAGCCTCCATCTGTTATATCACTAGTTGCTGCCGCTCAAGAGATGCTGCTTGTCGCTGCATCAATGCCTCGTGATGCTGAATCATCGTTGTGCTTTGCTGTGTCATAGCAGCTACCATCGGTTCTATTGCTCTGGCGATATCGGGTACATTGCCCTATGAGGGTTGCTGAGTCCTACGAGGAGCTACCATAGTTCACTAGCACACAGAAAATCACTTGGTTAGGCTTGATAAGACAACAATTTAACTAGAACACAAAAAGACACAGAGAAAGCTAAGCAGATATCCAAATCCACAAACCTAAGGAATGACCACTCTAATACCATAAATGTAACGTCCCATTTAATAAATAAACTTACTTAAATGACACGTCACACAATATAATAATACGAGCAAAGACACGGAGTAAAGACTCACTCCTCAAAGATATCCAAGAGTTATAAAAGGAAATCTTGAGGCACACCACGATGCCAAAACAAGACAAGGTACCAGGTCTAATGTAACCAGAAACACAATACTAATCAATATAATACATGGGCTATAGCCCTAGCAAAAGACATAAAGAGTAAAGCCCAAGTCCAGTCGACTAAGCAGCGAAACCTCCATCACCCTGATGACCGCGGTTAATTCTCGAATCTGCTCACATCAATAAGTTGATGATCATTGCAAAAAGAGAAGAACTGCACATATAGATCACATAACAAATAAACAGAAGGGTAAGCTAGAGCCAAAAGTAGTTTTATCATGCAATGAGGTATACTTTCATAGTCAAATATACATACATCATCAAAGCATGTTATGACCTTCCAATCCATACACTAAGACTTGACTCGATTGATCCGGATACATATAATCTGGTCAGATTCAGTGGATGCTTGCACTTGTGGTGGATATCTCTGCTCACCCCCGAGCTGCTCACCCCCGAGCTAACTGTTACAAGTGTTCCAATATTTCAATCTCACACGCACAAGGTTAGCCGTTAATGAGTTTCAGGCCTCCTGCTACTCTCACCACAAGAGTCAGTCCGCTCTAAGTGAGACTAACTAACTCCTTAGAGTGTCAGGATGCAACCGTACCTTGAATCCTTACCAAACTATATAGATGGGGCACCACCATGGACACCCACTAACAGGGGCCATGGAATTACGTCCCGATAACTAAAGCACAACTCTGAAATCTCACCTAGAGATTTCAAGGAATTACGCACTGAACACAGACCAAACATATTTAAACAACCAGGTAATATTTATCATGCATGTATATATATTATCTCAACCTTTATAACCAACCTCTTTCATATTCCAGCACAAACCCAAACCAACTCATCATACTCCATCCTTGAATATAGAAATTCAACTCATCTCATTACCATGCCACTTTCATAACCAATCATTTCATGTTCATTACATGCCAAGAATTATTCAACTTCGTCATTCACAACTCATACACCCTCCCATTCATGCATATTCGTTGCCCTCATGCGATTATATAATAATCCAATCAAATACAAGCCAAACATCCGAGAACAGGGAAAACACCAAACCAGAACGCACTCTCGCCCAACACTTCGCTCAGGCTGAAGGGTCTCGCTCAGGCGAGCTCCCTTCGCCTAGGCGAGGGCTCAACATACATGTATAGTGGCTTCTACGCATTCTCGCTTAGGCGAGACCCTCCTCGCCTGAGCGAGACGCTCGCTCGCTCAAAAACAGAGCTAGTCGCCTGAGCGACCATTCGCATGGAATAACCTGCGCGAGCCTATGTTAATCTCGCCTTGGTGAGGCAGGCTCGCTTGGGCGAGAAAACCAATGCTCACCACTGTTCTCTCGAGTAACAGCCACCCCCACACCCCTAAACAAATCAAACAGGCGTTTTCATCCACACATATATCCACACAGTCCATTCAATCATCAAATACTCATAAAATAAGCAGAGTTCACGAAAAACATAGTAGGGTCTAGCTTCCCTTACCTTGAAATAAGCTAGCGGAATACTCCGATACGCACACAGTGAGCACAACTGTCCTAAGGATGGGCCAAAGAGCTGAAAATAATCGATAAAACAGAATAGGAACGAGTTACTACAAAACCCTAACGGTAAAAGCGGTAATAAGCCAAGAAAGGGGAAGCATGAGCTGAGGAATGACTTACGTGGTGTGGAAACTTGGCTTGAGCTAGCTTGAAGAAGGTTGACGGCTAAACCCTAGCAGAGAGTTGTAGCTACTCAAGGAGGCAAGGAGAGACTGTTTCTGAAAGTGAGGGAAATGGAAACGTTAGGACAGATTAGGGTCTGGTTTTCCTCTTTGGATCAACCCTTAGGCCCATTAGATTAAAGGCAGCCCTTAAAACATTAGGGCAGAAAACTGGGCCTTACAAAAAGATATGAATAAAGAGTTGAGAGAAAGAGTTAAAGAAGAACTTGAGAAGGAAAATAAAGGAGATGGAGTTGAGGAAAAAGAAATTTCATGAAAAAATAAAAAAGGAAAGAGAAAATGAGAAATAAAAAAAAAGTGGTCCAGAAAAAAAATGAGAAAAACAATGATAATAAATATATTTGGACTGATCTTAAATATATTATTGTTTTATCCATAAAAAAATTTTAGGAATAATTTTCATAAGTTGTCTTTGAAACACATCATTTGATATTAATCATCGATATATAATGTTTACATGGATTGTAATTTTAGAATTCTAATTTTAGAATGGAAAACCAATAAAAGGAGGACCTCTGATCAAAGTATTATGTTTCTATTAGAGAAAAGTATACTGATGACATTTGAGAATGAATTCTTGGTGTAATGTAGTTTTAGAAGGGGGTGATTAAAAGAGACTATAAACAAATTCAAATAATTCTCTCGCAAGACAAATATGCAAAGTGAAGAGTAGGGATGGAGTAAAGCACACAAAAGAGTTATACTGGTTCACCTCTCCACTAAGACTATGTTGAGACTTTTAAAATTTCACTAATCAACACCTTTGATTAGTACCGAGTATCATCCTCTCTAGATTATAATAGTTTCAACCTCTCTAAGTATCATAAGTACAAACCTCTCTAGGCTACATCAAGTATTCAACGTCTCCAACCATGTTTCTCAATCTCGCATTGAGATAAAAAAAACTCTTGATTACAATAAACAATTAAAAAACACCCTTGCAGTAGGAGTGTGCAATACATCTCACATGTTACAACTTCCCTTGGTGAACTATTTACAATATGTGTGTGCTCAGCCCAATATCTCACTAAACACTATTGATGTGACAATTTCACAACACTTTTGTATTTCAGAGATACCTTGGTTGGTATTCTCGTATGGTTTACATCCTTTATTTAGTCGTTGCATTTGATGGTTGTTCAGAATTTGAAATGTAGTGCTTCATCATGATCTTCATGATTTCTCTTGATATAGAATGACTTGATTAATTCTTTATTTTGACTCTTCAGATGACATCTTCAATGTCATTCTTCAGATGACATCTTCAATGTCATTCTTCAATACTTTAATTGTAAATTTGTTGATACTCTTTGAAATATCTTATTTCCTTTCTTGAATGAGCTCACGCTTGATTTCTACTCTTCCTTCAACGTTCAAATTTCTCCTGTTTAAGGAATCTTTGTGCAATATATTTCTTCATTTGACTTGTTAGAGTAGTAATACTTTTCAATCAATCAAAATGCTTATTCATCAATCATTTCCACATGCTCATATTATTTGAATGCTTGATTTTGAAAACTTTTTTCTTTCAGAATGTAATTATATATAAAGATTCTCTTGAACATTGTAGCTCTTATTTAATTCTCTATTTCAATTTATCATATTAATATCAATTCAAATGATCATCCAACAATTAAAGAAATAAAACACCTAGTCAAATGTCAAAGCGTATTCTGACTCGTTTAATGTAAAATTGGGTTCTACTATTTAGATTGTCTAACACCTTATCGTCTAACGGCTTACTAGTCTAATGTCTTAAGTTGCCTTGGGTCATCTAATGCCTTGAGTCATCCAATGACTTAGGTTGTCTAACACATATACCTAGTGATTATCCTTGGTTGTACTTATCTAATGCACTGACTTATCTTTTGCTTAGACTCATCTAATGCTAAGACTTAGCCTTTTGCATTTACAAGGCTTTTGTAGATTTAAAATGCCTTTCTTATCCAAGAAGGGGGTTAAATTGGCTAAGTACTTAAAAATATGCTCAATTAAATTTGTAAAAACCCTTTCTGTTTGAATTCAATTGACAAAAAAAATCAAAGGTTTATAGTTGCAGGACCATACATTTCAGTCAATTGAAAAATAGGAAAAACAGACTTTGTTCATGTAGTATGATTCAATAGATTGAAATATAAAATAAATCAACTAATATTCTGGGAAATTCTATAGAAACACGAAAAACACCAAACTCACTTAAACAACATGCTTTATCATACAAGATTGATTTCAATTGATATACCAAACTTAGTTATATCACCATATTATATAAAAGCACACATAAACCTTACCAAGATTGATTTAATGAGTTTTCTTGAGATTTATAAGAGGAACAAGATAAGGGAGAGAGGATAACATAATGAATCCAATCTTCAATCTTTGTGATATTCATGTTAATTCCATATTCAACAGACCTCAAGCTAGATCAACAACTGATGAAGGGTCGTCTCAGTTTTCGGGGCGAATTTTGCCTCGAACAAAAATGGGTATGAACCCTAGAACGAATGGGAGAAAATTGGAGGACATCGAATTGGGGGTTTGCGGAACGAGAGGAATGCACGCCACTTGGAGGAGCTTCCAAGATAAGTTAGGAAGACCTGCCACTTTGAATCAGACATTCAAAGATAAGGATCCTGGTTCTAAGGAGAACCTCGAGACTTGAGAGAAAACTTAATGTTTCATAAAACTCAAATCTGAATGCAAAGTGTTTCATAAGGGCTTATATACTATGGGCCAAAACACCAAAAAATCCAACACGACTAAAAGGTCTGATAAGGCCCAAACAAAAACATTACAAAAATTACAAAAAGATTTGTTATTCTATGATCCAAAGCTAATCCGAGATCTTTTTGAAGGTCCTAAGCATGATTCCATGAACTGTTCTGAAATTCTTGTGACAGCCCTAACCATGCCTCCAAGTTGGAGAAAATTCGACCTCAAATTTTAGCGCTTTATTACCTACAAACAAACACACAAATATAAGTGTTGAAAGCACACAAAACCTAAATAGTCTAAGGATAGAAATAAAATTCTATCTAAAATGAGATACGAATCTTGGGAGAGGCCAATATCTTATTATCAATGTGCTTGGAGATTGTTCTCCAGGGTTAAAGACCAGCCTGCAAAACACATAAAATAGTTTCAACACATTTGTTTTTTGAACATTGAAACAACAAAGAAGAATACTCATATAAATCACAGAAGAAAAAGAGAGTCTCTGCTTAGGTTCATTGCATGACAAACAAACAAGACCAGTATCAAAAATATGTTCATGTGTTTCCAATTTTGTTTCCTCTTTCTCTATCAGCTTTTCTTCACCCCATTGCTTATGTCATTGCTCCTTAATGTATAAGTCTTCCCTAGGCACTAAGACAAAAATAGATGGGTTAGTAAGTGTTCCCAATGTAAATGCAAAATCATGATGTGAATGGGAACAATAATTTAACGCATCATTATCCCCTTTTAAGGATTCCATCTCAACAATGCAAGTCACGGGTGTGAGGAGAGACTCCTTCTCGTGTTTCTCTCTTTGTTCTTCTTCTTCATTTTCTCGCCACTCTTTCTCTTCTCGCCCTTTTTGCTCTATCTCTATTATTTCTCTAAGCTCTTTCTTCTTTTGTTCTCTTTCTCTCATCTCTAGCTCTTTTCTTTCTCTTTGCTTCTTCTTCTCTTACTCTCTTAGGTCTTGCTCTTTTCTCTCTTTTAGCTCTATCTCTTGTCTTGCTTTCTCCCACATTTCCTTTAGTGCTCTTTCCGCATTTTCTCTCTCTCTCTTGTCTTGTTTTCTCCCATATTTCCTTTAGTGTTCTTTTCACCTTTTCACGCTCCCTTTTTTCTTGTTGCTCTCGTCTGACTTCGAGCTTTTGCTCAACACTCCTCTTCACCTCTTTCAAGTATACAATGTAATCTTGGAGTTCTTGAAGAGTCATGTACTTTGTGTTCCAATTAGGACATTGATAATTTTTGTATCCATATCCTTCACACTTGGTGCACCTAATAGCACTTATTTTGTCGTTTGGCAATGATCTTCTATCATGTTTGTGCTCTCTTCTAAGTTCCCCAAGTTTGCTATTCAACCTGATAATTCTTGACACGATGAAGTTGATATCCTCTATCAAGGTTGAACGTGTATAGAACATTGTGGAGTGTTCAAAATTGTTAATTTCTACAATGAAAGAGAGGAAACAAGAACTAACATAAAATATAGTAAGTGGTTAGCACAAGTAATGTGGATAAAATTAGAAAATAGGCCTCACCACTCCTTACATGTTTACACTCAATTCCACTCGTGTTTCACTCTTAAAGTATATTCACTTGCTCTCAAGTTCCTGTTCAGTTCTTTAAAGAACTTCCAATCAACCCATCAAGAATGCAACATCAAAGTGAAAGATGTAACGAATCCAAGCTCAAATTAGGAGGCCAAGGAAAGGAAAACTCCAAGACAAAACGAAGAAAATTTGAACACAAACTAAAAAGCACCAAAATTAAGAAATGGTCAAACCAAAGAGAGTAAAATAGGTGACAAAAATAAGACTATAACAACGAGAAAAGCATTTTAAAAGACAAGAGTAATATAAAAAAAGTATTTAGAATTACTACTGGAAATGTGAAACAAAATACTTAAGCTAAACTATGATGATTAATTCAAACTCCCACAAGCAATACTTCCAACAATTTAACTCAAGGTACATTGTCCCACAACACAAGAATCCAAGGAATATCAAATTCAAAAATAAAAGTGATAGAAAATGGACTCAATCAAAGCTAGAAATTCAAGAAAATAGACTTATACTGACAAGAATATTGACTCAGAAATACGCACAATAGGCACCATGTATATAAAATCATAACAACATCCAAAACAATCCAAAAAATTATGCCCAGAAAACCAAAATCGCGACCCAAAAACAATCATCAAACCACCTTTAATATCTCCCAAGACATCACCAATTAATTAACGAGAAGGCTGCCACTTGCACCATTTGGACTCTTTCTAACTTGCACTGATTAAGTAAGCAACGAGCCAATCAAAGTCACCACTGCCAACATATGAAAGGTCACACCTGCACCGCAAAAAGTAGCTACTACAGTAAATCTATACGCTACACCAAATGGCAACACGAGTGAACCAATAACCAAATCAGAAGTAGCTTGCTTTCAAATTGCAAAACTCAATCTTGACTGTTGGAACATGCTAGAAAGGACCACACCGCAAGCTTCCAATTTTCTACAACAAATTTTGCACCAAGAAACCAATTTTAAGTGTCTTGGGTGGTCCACTATTGAATAAACCAATTTGGTTCAACCAAATTCTGCACCACAATAAGATTTTTGATCCAATTAACACCAGAAAGTAGCAATGATTGGTACTGCTAGAACCAAATTGGCTAATGCTAATTTCCCCAAACAAAGTTGATGTTATTCAGTGGTATTTGACCAATTAACAATTGTAGTTTGTGTGCACTAAATGAAGCACAAACGATGAGCTGCCATTGCCTGAGGCCAAATCCTGTTACGCAACAACGTTTGGCACTAAAATAGCATGCTAATTGACTGCAACCAACAAAAACCACTGACCCAAGATAAAACTGTGTTGTTGCTGCACCAAATGGTTACTACAACGTGGAATTTTGGGGGTTGCCACTACAATTTCTAGAAAAACATGACCACTTTATGTGCTATATTTAACCACCTTGCTCACACTTCAAAACACATTTTTTACACTAAAGGCACCAAGTGAGGTACTGCAGCAGTTTGAATCTGCCAATGCTGCCAGTTTCATGAAGGCCACCATCACTTTGTTTCTTCTAATTGGAAATTCATTTTACATCCATTATAAAAATGCTGCACTATAGTATCCTGCACTATTATCTACTGCACTAACAAACCAGAATAGGCTCAGAAAAATTATTATCCAATTGAGTAGGTGTCACGTTCAAAATTTTTGGCATACCTTGTAAACTCATCGGAAGGTAACCAAATGTGTAGTTGAATAAAGAAGACCATGTACACATAAAAGAACTCCTTAGGGTAACCCTCTCAGCCATAGCAAATATTATCTATAGTGCCTACCCTTTCATAGGTTACAATGTCTTTGACCTCGACACCCTCAATCGTGTATATACTATTCAGGCATTACCTCAACATGGAGTACCACCTAAACTTGGATGTGTCCAACTGTTCTCTTGTTTCTCTAAACATCTCCATGGTTACAGAGGAAAATAGTCGAGAAGGACCACATGATGACCTGCTACTACTCAGATCTAGATAAACCCTAACAAATGTATCAAAACGATTAAAAGACATAATTGATATCGGCAACTGAGGCAGTAATGCTATAAATCATCAAATTAGACAAAGACATCTTTTATTTATAGATTTTCTTTGCGACTATTCATCTCCCACCTCTTTAAACTCAATTATTGCATCCCCTCAAATCTAATGGCCAAGGGTCACGACTATTGGATTCTTCTAGGTTTGACATCCATCAAATCAACCCTCTTTATCGTTACACTTCTCGAGGCTCAAAGGCTACTATACCTATAGGCTTACGTAACCAAAGAAACACAAATTTTCTTTACACATGACCACCAAGACGAAGATCGAAGGTTGACATCATGACGACATTCTACAAGACTTCAACATCGAACATGTTAAGTTTGGGGGACTAGTGTACTGTACATGATCGAATATACCTCAACCATGTCAGTATACACCCTATGTTTGTCTGCATACACCTCGACCATGTTAGTATACACCCTATGTTTGTCTGCATACACCTCGACCATGTCAGTATACACCTTATATATGTTCGAATACATCTCAACGATCTGAACCAACATGTATTTGGCTAAAACATATACAGCCAGACCACTGATATTGGAAAATCATGATTAAATTAAAGAAGGAAATCTTAAAACCAATTTAAGCAGGTAATTATGGCCCACGCCCATCCAAGTAAGAGCCCATAAACAATAGTATAAATAGCACATTTTATAAGGTACATTAATGATGTTCATTAATTACAATATCCATTACCTTCTGGAGCACCTGACTCACTTGAGTGTCAAAGTATCTTCTATAGGCAGAACCCTGGTTTGGCTTGAAGAGGACAAGTACCCTTGGAGATGATGAGTATCTTGAGTTTGGAGCTATGAGTTGTAGACATTGGAGTTAAATTCTTTGTATAATATATTTGGTCCTGTAAGAACAATTTTAATAATTTTTTAAATTAATATACATTAGTTTCACGTTAACATAATATATTTTTAATTCTTATTTAAAAATTTGTATAAAATAATTTTAATTTTATTTATGTTATAAATTTGATTGTCTTTGTTTTATATAATAATAAGATAAGAGAGTCAGTCTTAATATATAATAATAAGATAAGAAAGACATTCTTAATTCAAAAAGTCCATATTTAACGAGAACATAACTATTGTACGTGACCTTCATTTTAACAAAGTAAACAATAAAATTTGCATATCTCACTTTTTTATATAAATATTTTTACACTCATATATTCTTCGTCCATACAAAATTCTTCTTTCTATTAATCTACTATCTCTTCTCTCAATTCCTAATCACTAAGCACTCAATGTCTACTACAATATAAATCCAGACAAAGAAAGTGTTTATCACCATGAAAGAAATTTGGTCTCACCATCCTTTCTACATGAAACTCTTCCAATCCATATATTTATTTTATTTCGTCTACTTTATTTGAATGTTTATTTTTGATTAACATTATAAGACACTTATAAGAAATAATATTTTTAAAAGAATTATTATCATTAGTGTCAACCATATAAAAAAAATTAAATAAATTTTAAAATAAAAAAGATATGAATATTGGCTTAAATGATGCTAAACTACTCTAAGTAAAAATCATAAGTTGATGCAAGTAAATTGAAATTCATAGATTTAGAGTTTGTTACACATGCAATGTAAATACTCATTAGAATCAACTTTTACTATTTAGAATAAATTAAAAAAAAAGAGAGTAGTGTTTCAAATCATAACTTTATTAACTCAATTTCTGACCTGTCAAACTACTGGCATGTGATGATAGGGGTGGAATGTTGCAACGATCTCACTAATATTGTTCTCTCAAGTCATACTTATACATTGTTCCCATGTGCCATTCTTTTGACAAACCATGCAATTAAGGAGTATCTTCTCACCACTATTCCTCTTGTATGTAAGTACCTATGTAAATAAAACTGCAAGTGTTCCTTTCAATTACTGTAAGTGCACCCAATAGGTAGAACGTGAACGTGAATGATTTATTGGCATGTGACCTGAAACAACACGTGAATGAATAGGTTGCATAGTTCAAGTCTTCTAGCCTTGGTTCAATCTTGCACTTAGTTTGATATAAAAATATAAATGACTTCTAATATATATATATATATATATATATATATATATATATATATATATATATATATAATTATTTTGTAGGACAAGATATCGAGCTTTCCTAATATTTATCGTTAAAAATATACTTACATCATTATAATAGAAAATTAAACTATTAATTAAATGTTAAAGATAAGTATGTTTATCACATCAGTAAAGTTTATATATATAACTTCAAATCTATTAATAGGTAACAGATACACGTGTTAGTAGCTCAATGTGTTGGGAATTCAAGTCTGAGTCAAGAAAAGTGATGACAAGTTCAATGCCAATTGGAAAAGACCTTTTTGAGTATTTGAAGATGTTGGCAAGGGAGCTTACTGTAACACTCCAAATTTAGGATGTCACGAGAAGATGTTATGGTTCATTTAATTAAAAGTAAAATGATTGTATCACGAAAAGACACTTAATAATAATAATAAAATTTAAAATTTAAATGTAAATAAGTAATCCAAATGTTAATTTGAAATAATAATAATTAAAAAAAACAAAGTCTAAGGATTATATACCCTTCATTCACGTGAAAATACATGCCATTTAACCCGCTGTCCCAATTTCTTTTACGCATGAAAATAAAAGGAAGACTAAGGATTATATACCCTTCATTCACGTGAAAACTAAGCCAAAAAGAGAAAAGAAAAATATGACATAGTCTGCACCAATGTTAAACTTACCGGCTAAAGTATTTGTCAGGGCAAGCCATAGTCAATTTGGAATGTGACCCATTTAAAATTTTATTTCGGCTAAATGCTTATAAACTGCTGAACGCTTGTAATCTATAATGTATTCTTTCCTTACTTGGTCTTTTTTCTCTATGGACGATTTTTGGCCAAGAAGGTTTTAACGTGGCACTTGATCAATCAAACGAGGGGTTTCTCCTATGTGCATAAGATATTTTATATTTCCTTAATCTATAAAATTTTGTAGCAACTTAACGATTTCCATATCGGCTGCCTAGCCGATCCTGGTTGACCTTATCAACTATCGGCGGCCTATTCGGCCCTGGTTGAACTTGGCAAGCAGTTCTCTATCGGCTACCTAGCTGATCTTGGTTGAACTTATCAAGTGGTTCTATGCTGGCTACCTATTTTGTCATAGTTTAACTTATCAAGCATTTCCTTGTTGGCTGCCTAGTCGGTCATGGTTGAACTTATCAAGCAGTTTCCTGCTTGTTACCTAGTTGGTCTTGGTTGATTGTGTTAAGCAGTTTGATGTCGGCTATTTGGTTGGCCCTGGTTGAATCAGTCAAGCAGTTCCTTGTCAGCTGCCTAGTTGGTTCTGGTTAAACCTATCAATAAAGTTCCTTTAGAGCTATCTAGCCGCTCTTAGTTGAACTCACTACAAAGTTACCAGTTGCTTACCTTGTCATTCTATACTAATTATCTATCTCATTCGAAGTGATAATTTTGTAAGAACAAGATATACCATACTCAACTTAATGCACATCGTCCTACATATTCACAATTGAGAGGAAATTGCAAGTTACGTAAGATAAGTAAAAAGAAGCAATTACCAGAAGAAAGTGATTTTCATTAAAGTTGGTCCATGATGGACAAACTGGTACAAGCCTTGGCCTTAATATATTCTGCTCACAAAAAAAATGACAATGAAAACACTTATATCCTATTATCTTTGTATCTTCTTCCTCATGGACGACAACTTCATGGTCAGTAGCTTGGTGCTCGACATGGGGAGAAGGTTCTTGAACCTCAATAGTGGTAGGAGAAGGCACTAGGTTATCCTCATTAGTATCGTTTTCAATATCCTTGGGGGTATCGTTAGCTCTTGCTTCAGTAATTTCATCCCACTCCATCAAAGCACCTATGAAGACATCCTTGTTCATGTAAAACCTCTCATCATTCGCCAATAATTGAAAGAGGAACTCAACCAACCTTAGAGCTTTCAAGAAACCATTATTATGCTTAACTAGCATGAGTCTTTGATATTTCAGGGACTTGCCTCGGTGCTTTCTTTAACGCTTTTCTCCAGGGCCAATAAAGCATTCAACAACCCCAACCTCGTCATTTCCCTTCTTCTTGTCTATTATCGACCCTTTCATGGTTGGAGCCCATATCCTCTCCCCTTGCTTCACAATTGTCAATAATTTATTCCTTAAGCTTCAAATACGTCTTTTGTAAATGTCTTCTTAGTATGATGTGCCATCACACCTACAAGAATCAAAACATATTCAGATTAGCTAGAAGTTGATTCATAATCAACTTCATGTAACATACTCACCATTCATGTCACTCAAGGGGTAGGAGAGATAGGTATATCTTAACAAGTTCCCTAGTTGGCAGATGACATGGAAGTTGCTCCGGGATATTTAATATTCTCTTATCCTTATCAGTCATGTTATCCTTCGACTAATCTTGATACCTACTTAGGTTATCTATCCAATAGAGAGGGAACTTGGGGCTGTCAATCTTATCATAAAAATAAGAATGCCCCTTGTTAGTTGCCACTACCCTAAAAAACCTATTCTTAAATTTTTTGAAGGACTAAGAACAAGAACCCAGTAGACATGTCTTCGTCTGACTGACCAAAGAGAGTTAGGTAACTGAATGTTGAGGGTGAGTACTATAAAAATATAAAAAACAATGTGATGTTGGATGTAGTCCTAAAGATTTATAGATAAGCCGCAATGCTTGAAGATAAAGATGTCAAAAAAATTAGTACCTGCGGGTACCCGCAGATAAAACCTGTAACAAGTAGAAAATTGATATTATAAATGGATACCTGCGGGTAATAGGTATGGGTGTTTTTTATAGCCGCATGTTAACGAGACTGGTACGGGTATCATAGTATCTATACCCGTGGATACCCGTACCCACTATACTTTGATTTCAATAAACAAAATAAAAACATTATTAAAATATTAACACATTGATTTTGAATGGAATATTTTTTATTAATTTGTTTTAAAATACAATCTCTCTTTCTTTGTAAACACCATTTAAATGTATTATTTTGACTTTGTTTGAAATTTGTGAATGTTATGCATTGTATTTACTTTAATTTATGATTAAAATATCTTGTTATATATTATAAAATAAATTTTAAAAATATCCGTAGATACCCGTGGATATCCTTGGATATTAAAAAAAATATTGGAGGACTTGCATAACGGATATCCGCACGGATATGGGGCATTGCTAGCCATACACCACATTAACTTGCCCTTCTGAAGGCTTTTGGCTACAATTTGGAGTTGTACTTCATGGTCGCTCTCTGCTTGGTAGTCGTCTCATAGAGATGGGTTTTCTATTACTTTTCGACCAACAAGTCCAAGCCAATATTGAGACAATTTTCGTTGTGCTCCTCATCGAATTATGATATGCTAGGAGATGATTGTTCGATTTTACATAAATAATGATGTTAGTGTCGTATGTCAAGCTGAAAGGTGTTTCCTTGGTGGAAGACTGAGGAGTGTACCTATAAGCCCACAAAAATTCCAACAAGTCCTTTAGCCACCTGTCTTTTGTCTAGTTAAGTCTCTTCTTCAGCTACAATAGTATGACCTTGTTGGTAGCCTCAACTTGCCCATTAGATTTTGGAATGCTCCACTAAGCTTGTAATGTGTTTGATGTTGAGGTTGACATAGAACTCGATAAAGATTTTATATATGAACTGCCTTCTATATTCTTGGTGATTATGATATGCGGCACCCCATACTGGGGTACTATATTCTTCCAAAGAAACTTATGCATCTACTGTAGATTTATTGTCGTTAGGGGCTTCACCTCGTTGCATTTGGTGAAATAGTTAATGCGACTAACAAGAATTTAACTTGGCCTTTGCCTAGGGAAAAAGGGCTAAGGAAGTTCATCCCCTACTTGGCAAAGGGCCACAAGAAGAAGACATGGTGTAGTTCCTCTTACTTTTTGTGGATCATGTTGTCGTGTTTTTGACAAGGAACACATTTTTTAATGTACTTGGTGCAGTTTGCTTCTATAGTCGGCCAAAAGTAATAGACTCTCAGTACTCGTGCTATAATGGTGCTTGATTCAGAATGATACTCGCAAATACCTTCGTGCAAGTTGCGTATTATGTAGTCCACTTGGTGTAAGTTAATACAATTCAGTAAAGGTCGACTATAGCCTCTTCTAAATAGCTCATCACCTACTAGCATGTATTAGGCAAATTTTTTTATATATATCCTATGTCTTCACCCTCTAAGATGTTTCCAATCTTGAGATATCGAGTAAATCGTATCATCTAGGTTGCTTCACTATGGCCCCTATATTATCTCCTCTATAGATATGCTCAAGCTTCACCTCGGCAAAGTTGTCGATCATGTTCTGGACCAGGTGGTAGTACTAAAGTAGTAGTGCGTCCTTTACTTAATAATCTCCTTTCATATGAAACACATATTATTATACTTTTAATCTCCTTTGCCAACATAAAGCCGACTATGATTCATCCTCCCAATTCACGTTTTTAATTACAAAAAAAATAAAATAATGGTGTAGGGGGGAATTGAACTAGTGATCTTTATCTCTAAAACAAGCACTTTGACCAACTAAACTACAACATCAATTAATCATAAGTCTAGCTTAATAATATAAATATAAGTCTACTCTTTAACATTATTCTATCATTATTAAAATAATTCTAATAAGTGTATTAGAAAGAGAGTCAAACTCCTAACTCCTTTTACTAACTCGAACCCATTGATCTATATCATCTCCTTGTGATTTTTATCAAAATAATAATTAAATACATATCCTCATCCATTTTATTTAATTTCTCAAATGAAATAATTTTTCAGGGTCTTACATCATTCGTGAAGGGTCTTGGCCTTAGTATCGTGATCATATAGTGTAAAACAACCTTAGGATTTTGGTTCTTGATCTTTATAGAAACCTTGTCGAACCTATTGATAAAGGTGCGTAGAGATTCCCCTTTCTCCTGCCTAACATTAAGAAGTGTTAGGGAAGTGAGATGGTGGTGTCGGGTAGTGGCAAACTACGTCATAAAAGACGAAGTCAAGGTATCAAAGTAGTTGACGGAGTATAGAGCTAAGTGTGAACTACTCTAGAGTGGGTCCTTTCAAGGTCGTAGGAAAGGCCTTGCACATGAAAACATCGTTAGTCGAGTAAAGACAAACTTGGTGATATACATGACAACATGGTCATCAAGATCAGTGTTATTGTCATCAGGTCTTGCTTCTTTCGATCCAACAATCTTGCTTCTTGTAGACACCATAACTTTTTTCTTCATAGAATATAAGTCGGCCCCATGGTGGGCACCAATTTTTCTTAGACAGCCAAATATATCTTGCAAAGACTTTAACTTCAATATCTACAAGCAATCCTAGCTCCAAAATAAAGGTACTCATCCTCTCTATGGGTATTCATCCTTTCCAAACATAAGGATGAGTCCAAGGTTGGGTGTTTGGATGGTGATATGATGGTGTTTGGGTGCTCTCAAGATATGTTAGGCAAACTCTAGAGGAAAGTAGCTAGAGAAGACTACATGAGATACTTTAGCCTTGACTTTGGAGACAAGTATGGCACAATATTTTGGCTCTCAAAGTAGTTTTTAAATTAGGTGATCACCTCTATTTATAATCGAATAACCCTAGAGGTGTCTCACAAAAGTAGAAGCAAAACCCTAAAACCTCAACTTTGCTAACCGGGTAACAAGGCTAAAAATTCTCTCAATTAGAAGGAGGATATGTGGCCACTACTATGGGAAAATCGTCTCCATTAGTTAAAGGACACATGACCACTACTAGCAAGGAATCATCTCCATTAGGAGGAGGACACTTGGCCATTACTCTCCAACAAAGGAGAGCCAATCACGCCCTTGCCTTGCTTCCCAAGGTGGTATAGGTGAGTGCTGACCAAAGTCAACCACAAAAGGTGCAACCTATATGTCAACTTAGGGAGTTGACTTATGTTTACCCATGTTTACCAACACCCTACACTACTTGGCCCATGATACAAGGTGCAAAAAGGAAATCCTATACTACTTGACCCATAATACAAGTTCCAAACTATTTATACTCTACTAGATGTGCTCCAAGATGACCCAAGAGAATAAGAGCTTGACTTTAACTTTCATGGATGACTCTAGCTCTTATTGAATGTGCTTGACCATGCTTCTTATGATTGGTCCCTTGACTAGGTGTTTGCTATCAAAGTTGAATAAGGGTTGTGCTCGTAGAAGACACTCAAGTCACCCAAGTGCATCAGAAGGTAATGAATACTGTAATTAATGAGCATCATTAATGTAGGTCATAGACTATGCTTTTTTATATTATTGTTTGTGGACCCTTACTTGGATGAGCCTGAAGCACGTGGCCTAATTACCTCGTTAATTTTGTTTTAACATTTTCTTCTTTAACTTAATCACGATTTTCCCATATCAACAATATGGACATATACATTTGGGTCAAATACATGCTGGTTCAGATGGTCAAGATGTACTCGGACAAATATAAGATGTATACTGACATGGCTAAGATGTATTCAGACAAAAATATAGGTTGTATATTGACATGGCCGAGGCTCATTCGGTCATGTACAGTGGATTAATTAATATAATTAGTATCATCTTAACCATTATTATTTTTATTCATTTTAATATTTATTTTAGTATAACTAATGTTAATTTACACTAATATTTTTATATTTACAAAAAATGTTTTAAAATATAACATCTATTATAATTTGTTTATATAAATCAAATTTTTTTTTTAAAATTATAATGTCAATTCTTCTAATAAATATTTTACTTATTAGTGTTTAACCTAGAACAAAATACTACTACTTAGTAGTTAAATTTTCACGTTCTTTTAGTGCTAAGATTTGACTAAACCCACTAAAAGGTTTTTTTTTTTTTTTTTAAGAAATAATGTCAGCCAAGCTAATGTAAAATATTTATGTAATAAAATAATAAAATTTATACTAACTTTATGATTTTTGACTGATTAAAAAATTTTAAATTATTTACGATCTCTTACACTCTTTATTACTTTCACCTATGTAAAGTGAATAAAAATAGAAGATAAAGGAATATTTGTCCTTTCAAAATCATCATAGTTAGATATTCTAAATGTTAAATGGAAAGTATAAGTAAAGCTTATCCCATTGTCTATCATCGATATGAATGTAAGCAAGAAAGCTGAAGATGAATTATTATTGTCATGATTTATTGACTTGTGGGCACTTTTTTATGAGTGAGATAGAAGTGAAGTCTCTTGTATTCAATCAAACCAACCAACTATATGCTTTAGCTGCTTTTTCATGCCATTAATTGCTTTATCAGTTTTTGATGATGACAATTCATTATGTTCGATATGCATTTTCTTTTCTTTTCACTCTCACTTTCTTTGCATGCCAAATTTTCTTTAGGTTACCTTTTTCCCTCTCTCAGATTTCAGGATTTGTGTTCACACGAGTTTCAATTTGTTCGATTCTTATAGTCACGGTATTGAATTTAGAAACTCGTTAATTATAATTGGACTCAGTGAAGTTTGTATTAAAAGTGGAGGTTAAGCCTTCCAACTTTGATCTGTTCACTCAAACATTTAAAATACAAGCTGTAGAAAAACAAAAAAAATGAGATAATCAAATTTCGGTATGATTAACCAATGTCTTAAGACACCCACTAAAAGTTTGATAAAAATAAATATTCACACTAAATTGTATTCTCATTTATTTAAGATATACTTGAATTTGATTTTCTTTCTCTTTTTTAAAATATAAATTATGATTAGGGATCACAAATATATTTATTTTCGTAGATATTGTTCGAATATATTTTTGTTTTGATAGAGAATCTCTATATTGATTGGATACGAATATGGATATGGATAACACCTAAATTTGTAAATAGGGTATGGGGATAAGGATGTGCATGTACATCTTCGTCACATCCAGTCTTCATACCCGTTGCAATATCCATCATCGCCTTCATTTCTATTAGCATTTAAATTTCTAAAGTGAACACACTTACAATGAGGAACATTTTTTTGCCACTCTCTTATAATTGTTTGACTTGTTCTATACTCACAAAATTAACTCACATCTCTAAGGTATTCTCTCTCTGATCATAACCTTGATTACACATTTTTTCCTTTGTGTGGTTATGTTCAAATTGTGTATTATTAATTTCAATGATTCAATAAGTTTCTAGGTCTTACATTTAAATATTTTGACTCGTTTTTAATATTTTTTATTTTTTTCCCATGAGAATGTTTGATTCTCAATTTCAAGTGTTCAATTGAGCAAACCTTTCATTTACTAAGTGGATTGTCTCATATAATTGGTTTTAGTTGGGAACCAAAGACTATAGGTATCATGTTAGAATTAATTGACGAATTAATTCTATTATGTGACTCATTTGAAATATTATGATTCGATTCAATGAAATATAAGAACCTATTGGTTATTATGGGAAGTCGTAACAAAATAAAATAAAGCTCAGCCCCACTTGATGGACATTGACTTATAAAAGGATATTAGGGTTCTGTCTCTAGTCATAAGGTTTTCTCACAATAAGCCATCAAGAAAGAGAGTGTGAGAGGCGTAACGAAGGCAAAGATATAGATTGGGAAAATGAGGTTGAAGAACAAAGATTGAAGAACATATTATTATCGGATCTCTCATGGATCAAGGTTAGTATTCTATTATGATTTATGAGCATGAATGTGTGATTATCTGCGTGAACATGTGAGAATCATGAATCTTAAGATCCTATAGTAGTTTTTTTATGATGAAGAAACTATAAAATAATTTACATGTGGTATTAGAGCAAGTGTTATTAGATTTATGATTATCAAGTTATGATGTTTTTTCCCAAATTGTGTTCTCCTAAAATTATTATACACTAATTATGAATTTAGGGATTTTATGAAAGTATTAATCCTAATTATGAATTTAGGAATTTTATGCTATAATAAATCCTAATTATGATTTAGGGATTTTATGATATTATAAACCCTAATTATATTTTTAGGAATTTTTGAAATTAAGATAAGCCCTAATTATGGATTAAGGGATTTTGAAATTTATATTTTCTTTCCTAATGTTATAAACCCTAATTATAAGTTTTAAGGATATATTGTTAATTGAAGAATTGCACTGTTATGTTTGTATAATGTTTTTTCTTTTATGCTTTAATTGAATTCAATGGCCTGATGATGAAAGTTTTTGTTGGTTACGTGTCGTCCATGGGCATCAAGTCTAATGATGAATCAAGCAAATATTTAATGTGCAATTGTATTGTTTGTTTTCGCTGTGCTTTAATTGAAAAAAATAAAATTCTTGAATTATTATGAGAAAATCTTGAATTAAAGAAATTGAATGTTTGAATTGCAAATTCCATGAATCAATTATTGTTGAATTAATTGTTTTATTTTTCATGGATAAGTGTGGTGATATTATTGAATTGCGTCACCAATTAATGACAATATTTTAATATATGAATAATGTAATTTTAATCTACAATAATGTGTATGTTTTGTTATTGTTAAATTAAAATTAATGAGAATTCTATGTATGGTTTATAGCCATTAAATGTAATTTATCTATTTGAAATCAAGCATGATCAATTTTGTTAGTCACCAAAGTGGCCAAAATTTTAAAGTTTTTGGTTTCAAATTATTAATGATTTTTATTTCAATTACACGTAATATGGATGCTAAATTATGGATAATTGATTTATGGGTTAATTGAAGATTCATTATTATAAGGCATTTCAGGATCGTCCAAAGGTTGATTAATTGTTCTTATAATTAATGAGCATGATGGTAGATAATTTTGTATGCGTCACTAGTTTTATTTATATACCCAAAGGTAGTAGGTGATTCTAGTTGATGCATATTTTAATTATCAAGAATGTTATATAATATGACCAACATCATTATGTTTATGTTTGTGTATTAGTGGATCTCCCAAAAGAGAATATTAGTATGCATAGAATGGTTATTTATGTATGAATCTGTATTTAGTTTAGTTTTATGACTCAAAGCATTAATGTTAGGCATGTGATAATTGAAGTCTCTGTTCCGGTATCTTTATATGTTTGTTCTAGTCTTCAATGAGTCGAATTTTCCTGACTAGATTTTATGTAAATGTTTATGCGAATGAGCATAGTAAGCACATTACGGTTGCTCTTCCCAAAATTGATAAGAAATATGTGGAAGAGCGCTCCCAAACTGCTGATAAGTCCCTTGCTGGGACATTGATGAGTACATTGACCACCATGAAGTTTGACGATTCGCGTACTATGCACGAGCACGTGATCGAGATGACATGTATCGCAGCAAGACTTAAGTCTCTAAGAATAGAAGTGGATGAAAATTTTCTCGGCTATTCATTATGTGAAGAATCAAGGAGCTTAAGAGAAAGTTGTAAAGAAACATGGAAATGGTAAAGGACCACTAAAGATTGACGAGTCCTCAACCAAAATCTAGAAGAAAAATGACAAATTTCATTTCTAAGAAAAGCCTGGACATTTCCAGATGAATTGCATAAAGCGTAGAGCTTGGTTCGAAAAGAAAGGTGAGCATAATGCTCACGTATGTTTTGAATCAAACTTAATTGAAGTTCCCCATAATGCTTAGGGGATTAATTCTGGATGTACAATTCATGTTTGTAATGTGATGTAGGTATTTCTTTCAACCCGAACCATAAACCCAAATGAGAAGTTCATCTTCATGGACAATAAAGAGAAAGTTTCAGTGGAAGCTGTCAGGACTTATCGTCTAATTCTCGACACTGGATATCACTTAGACCTTATGGATACCTTTTTTGTACCTAGTATCATTAGAAATTTAATTTCTTTGTCTAAGCTTGATGTTGCTGGATACTATTTTATGCTTGGGAATGGTTGTTTTAGTTTGTATAAGTGTACTTGTGTGATTGGATCTAGTACACTTTATGATGGTTTATATAAATTGAATTTGAATAATTTATATGCTGAAACTCTTATGACATTACATCACAATGTTGGCACTAAACGTAGTTTAATGGATGGACGATCTACTTACTTGTGGCATAAGCGTTTGGGACCTATTTCCAAAGAAAGAATGCAAAGATTATTAAAGAATGAAATTCTTCCAGATTTAGATTTTACTGATCTGAATGTGTGTGTGGATTGTATTAAAGGCAAACAAACAAAACACACAAAGAAAGAAGCCACAAGAAGCACTTAGCTTCTTAAAATCATACACACTGATATATGTGGTCGGTTTGATGTAAATTCCTTCAATAAAGAGAAGTATTTCATCACCTTTATTTATGATTTTTCGCGTTATGGACACGTCTATCTACTGCATGAGAAATCTCAATTAGTGAATGCCTTGGAAGTTTATATAAATGAAGTGGAAAGGCAATTAAACAGAAAGGTGAAAATCATAAAGTCAGATAGAGGTGGTGAGTATTATGGAAGATATGATGAAAGTAGGAAACCTAGTTTGAGACACCTGCATGTTTGGGGTTGTTAGGCAGAAGTAAGAATATACAATCTGCAAGAAAAGAAACTGGATGAAAGAACAATCAATGGATATTTCATTAGTTATCCAAAAAAATAAAAAAAGATATATGTTTTATTGTCCTACCCATAATACAAGAATCGTTGAAACTGAAAATGTTTGGTTCATTGAGAATGGTGAAACCAATGGGAGTGAAGCTTCACAAAGTGTGAAGATTAAGGAAGTTAGAGTACAAGTTCTTGTAACTATTGTTCCCTATGTTGTAGAAACTTACAACAATCAAGATGAACAACAAATTAATGATCCTGATGTTAACAATGAGCTAGTAATAGAACAACCACAAGATGTAGTATTAAGAAGATCTCACAGAGATAGAAAATCTGTTATTTCGAATGATTATGTGGTTTATCTATAAGAGTTCGAAAATGAAGTATTGATAATGATCCAGTTGCATTTTCAGAAGCCATTAATGGTGATAATTCTGATAAGTGGTTAGATGCCATGAAAGATGAGGTTAAATCAATGCCACATAATGACGTATATGACCTTGTGGTGCTTGAAGGATGCAAGAGAGTTGGGTGTAAGACTAAGTGTGACTCTCAAGGTAATATCGAACATTACAAGGCCTGACTTGGTCCCAAAGGTTTTACTCAAAAAGATGACATTGATTATAAGGAAACATTTTCTCCTATTTCTAGGAAATATTCTTTTAGAATTATCATGGTATTAGTAGCTCATTATGATCTTGAGTTGCATCAAATAAATGTTAAAATTGTCTTTCTGAATGAGGATTTAGAAGAGGATGTTTATATGGGCCAACTAGTGGGGTTCACTAGAGAAGGAAAGGAAACTTGATATGTAAACTTAAGAGTTCAATATACGGACTTAAGTAAGTTTCTCGACAATGGTATCTTAAGTTCAATGGTACTATTGTGTCTTTTGGATTTAAGGAAAACACTATTGATTGGTGTATATATATCTGAAGGTTAAAGGGAGCAAGTTTATATTTTTGATTCTGTATGTTGATGATATATTGCTTGCGACTAATGATCTTGGTCTATTAAGTGACACTAAGAGGTTTCTCTCTAATAACCTTGAAATGAAAGATATGGGTGAGACATACTATGTGATAGGAATATAAATATTTCGTGATAGATCACAAGGACTGTTAGGTTTGTCTCAAAATGTATATATTAATAAAGTTTTAGAGAGATTCAGAATGGATAAAAGTTCAGCATCTCCCGTTCCAATACAGAAAGGAGACCAGTTTAGTCTCATGCAATGTGCAAAGAATGATTTGGAACGAAAACAAATGGAAGATATCCCTTATGCATCTGTTGTTGGGAGTTTGATGTATGCTCAAACATGTACGAGGCCAGATATTAGTGTTGCAATTGGTATGCTTGGTAGATACTAGAGTAATCCAGAACTGGAGCATTGGAAAGCTACAAAGAAAGTTTTAATATACCTACAAGGAACTAAGAATCACATGCTTACTTATAGAAAATACGATCATCTTGAGGTAATAGGTTATACAGATTCAGACTTTGTCGGTTGTATGGATACAAAAAGTCTACATTTGGTTGTGTGTATCTTTTAGCCGGGGGAACGATTTCATGGAAAGTGTGAAGTAGTCTGTCATTGCTGCATCCACCATGGAAGCTGAATTTGTGCATGCTTTAAGGTCACAATTCAGGCTTATTGGTTGCAGAACTTTATTTTAGGACTTGGAGTAGTCGACAATATTGTCAAGTCATTGAAAATTTATTGTGAGAATTCCGCAACAGTCTTCTTTTATAAGAATGACAGGTATTCCAAAGGTGCTAAGCTTATGGAATTGAAATACTTTGTCGTTGAAAAAGAAGTTCAGAAACGTAGAGTGTCAATAGAACATATTAGCACAAATCTTATGATTACTGACCCTTTGACAAAAGGGTTACCACCCAAATTGTATGCTCACCCAAATTGTATGCTGGCCATGTAAAGAATATGGGCATTATGTGTACTAATGAATGTTAAATGTTGAATGTTAAAGTTATTAATGTTTATGTGACACTCTGAGCTCTTTAATGTATAAGTTTCTGAAAGTTGTGTTTTCTTCTTTATGTTTATGCATGCAAATTATGATGAAGAAAACAAATTATCTAATGTTATTATTATTTGAAAAAAAATGACATTATGTTTGAACTCGTTAAGGATTTCTCACCCTAAAGTCATATTAAGGAGAAAGGGATGATACAATAGTACATGGAAGGAATCATGTCGAGTGAATGATGTGTGACCGCCATGACTCTTATTATTTATGTATCTTTGATCATGAATAATGATTGAACCAATTCATGTAAGGTCCTTTAATGCACATCATGTTTATGTATTAAATCACATAATGTTATGACATCATATGAGTCAAGTGGGAGAATGTTAGAATTAATTGACGAATTAATTCTATTATGTGACTCATTTGAAATATTATGATGGGTCCAATTGTGATTTAATGAAATATAAGAACCTATTGGTTATTTGGGAAGTCGTAATAAAATAAAATAAAGCTCAACCCAACTTGATGGATGTTGGCTTATAAAAGGATATTAGGGTTTTGTCTCTAGTCATAAGATTCTTTCATAATAAGCCATCAAGAAAGAGAGTGTGAGAGGAGTAACGAAGGCAAAGAGATAGAATGGGAAAAGGAGATTGAAGAACATAGATTAAATAATACATTATTATCGGATCTCTCATGGATAAAGATTAGTATTCTATTATGATTTATGAGCATGAATGTGTGATTATCTACGTGAACATGTGAGAATCATAAATCTTAAGATCCTATAGTAGTTTTTTATATGAAGTATTATTGCATAGAAAATACAAAATAATTTACATATCAATGTCAAAACTAGGGGTTTTCATAATTATACAATGAATATCTTTTAGGCTCTACACTTCCTACAACTAGAGCTTGATGGGATGTGGACTATCTCGTAAAATCAATCTCGGCTAGGGACTGAACACTATAGGTGTCGATATCAAAACTAGGTGTTTGTATACTTCTACAAGGAATATCTTTTAGGCTCTACACTTTCTATAGCTAGAGCCCAAGGGCTATGGACAAGATCGTACAATCTATCTCGGTTGGGGACTAGTAAGTTTTAACCTACCTATATCGTTATGCCCGTAGTTTCAATAATTTCTTCGTAAATTATTGTCGCGAAAATCACACCCACTCAACTATCAAGGAAAATAGGGGGCACAATTACAACCTTGTAGATAAAGTCCCGATGTCCTAGAAAATTTAGACAATTATGATAAGGAGCCAATAGGATAAATATAAGAGTTATGCCTGAAGGAGATAGGGGACTTTCTATCGATCAAAGACAACAAGAGACAAATAAACGAGAGAAAATACTCAAGTGTTCCCAAGCTTTAGTCTTCTAGCTTTAGCAGAAACACCAAGCAATATAAAACATTATCTTCTTTATTCTCTTTGATCTTTAGAAAGTTTTCTTAGATATCTAAGGTACTTTCCATTTTATCATACTCTTAACTATACACCTTTGTACGATTTCGGTCATGATTTATCAAATTATTTTTAGGATACACATTTAATCATTACTTCTTTTTAATGTTACTTTTATTTGTTTATATTTTACCTAATTATTTATATTTTTCAACTCATTTTCATAAGTGTAATTTTACTATAAAAATTACATAACGACATTTTATTTATTATAATATGATAATTTAATATCGTTGTCATTAATCTTGTTTATCACCATTCAATATAATTAAAGTTCAAAAGATTAAAAATTTATGTCTAAATTTTGAATTATTATTATTTTTATACGATTTCATTTGACGAGTGTATTATTATAATCTCTATTAGTTTATACAACAAACTATTTCATTATAATTTAGTTAAAGAAAGTAAAAAAATATTTGAAATATTGTTAAACTTAAATATTTGTTTTCTTTTTATATTTTTTAAAAATATATTTTAATATTACCAATTTTGTTTCATTATCAACTCCCAAAATTAATAAATATTTTTGTTGTCATGAAATTTTATGAAATTTTATTTATGTGTACTTTTATATAATTCTTTAACTTTTATACAATTGTTATTTAGAACTCTTGATTTAAAATTTATATAATTGTAATCTATTTATAAATATTTGGACCGAAAAACCTAGAATACATCATTTTATTATAGAATATTTTTTTTCTAATTTTATTTATTTTATAAAAATTAATTAGTTAATACTAAAATTATTAAAACAGTAAAAAAAATATCAAGACATGAGGATTGGTATATCCATTATTTATAGAGATAAAAATAAGATAAAAGTTTTATACTAGTTAAATATGGGAATAATGATAGAAATAAATTTTTACTATAAGATAATAAAACTCCCCTCACCCAATCTCATTATTATCCCTAATTATTATCTCATGGTTAATATTCATTATATATATATATATATATATATATATATATATATATATATATATTTTTTTTTTTTACTTTTATATATTTATATTAAAATGTATTGACATTATTACTCAATTATAGATTATAACATCTTATTAGGTTGTAAATTTTTGTAACTATCACTTCAAACTTATATCGAAAGTTATTTAAATTAATTTACTCTGTAAAAACAAATCATTTATGAAAATTTTAAAGATTCTTTGAAAGCCTACCTAGTTTTAAACATTTAATATTAATTATCCTTAATGGATCAAATACAGCTTTTAGATGAACTTTAAAAGTTAATAATAAAAATATTTAAAACATTATTTATGTCTTTCGACAAATATTTTACGTTTCAAAACATTATTTAAAATTAATTATCATAGGACCACTTTAGGAAGAAAGTGACTTTTGTATGCAATTTTATATAGTTTGGATTCATAGACTTAAAATGAAGATAAAATTATTTGTTTTGAAATAGTCGAATATAAGAGAAACGAAAAAAGAGAGTAAAGAAGTAGGAAATATTATGGAAAAATTATCCATACAATGAAATTTATTTAATATTTAAAGTATAATATTAATTCCATAATTAATTTTAATAATAAGACATAAAATAATTACTAAAAAGTAAATTACATCAATAAAAATAAAATTATACATAATATAATTTATTTTTATTTATAAGTGTAATACTTAACTCGCGAATTACTTGCTTTGTGAGTAAGTTGTGAGAATGTTTTCTTGTACCAGAGAGTATAATTTTTTTTTTTCAATTTGGAAGAGGAAAATTCTTAAACACGAATATCTATAATTGTTTTTTTACGAATCACTTTTAAACTCGTGTCTATGGGTTGATTGTTTATTTCTGTGATTATTAAAAGACACTTAGAAATTAAGTAAAGAAATAATAAATATTTTTAAGTTTATAATTAAATTTTGAATATAATCAACATGAAAATGATTTATAGGCTTAGGAAGTTCATGTGTCTATAAAAATATTAATAATAGACTTTGTAAAAATATGAAGGGTAAAATATATGCAAAAATAGAGATCTTAAAATATAAAAGATATGTAATAATGTGTATTGTTAGACTTGTATAATCAATATATGAACAAATTTGTCTAATGTATATTGTCTAATGTGTATTAATAAACTCATTTAATATGTGGATGCACATACTCGTCTAATGTATATTGCTAGACCCGACTAATCATAGTATAGACAAACTCGTCTAACATGTGTTGTAAGACTCGTCTGATCAGTGTATGAACATACTTGTGTAATGTGTATTCTTAGACTCATCTAATCAATGTATGCAATGACTCATCTAATGTTTTTTGCTATAGTCATCTAATCAGTATATCGACAGACTCGTCTAATGTGTATTGCTAGATCAATATAATATTTTCGTTATTGTTCTTACCGAAATTGGGAGTGTGAGACTTTTTGTAAATGGCGAGATCCAATTGAGGGATTTGGCCGCTCTTGATGGCCGGATTGAATCTCTTGTGGCTTAGAAGGAGGGGAGATCCACGTGCAAAAGACCTTCCAACACTCAAGTGAGTAAGAGAATTATGATCTTTTTACTTAAGAGTAAATATGCCACAAGTATCCTAATACACGTATGATATGGCTTATTTATAATACCTTTCGGGCCTTGGACCTCAACGATAAATTAGATAAGAAGATATTAACCAACTCTGGTGGATACCTTACAATTATAATGTGATATCTTACTAGATACACTAAATATCTCGTGAGTATTTAGCGTTTAGAGCGCGATCATGTTGCCAAGACTTGCCACGACGTGGATATTTCACCCAACAGAGGCATCTTAGGATACTGGCCCTAGTGGATCATATTGTCTGTTGGGCCGGGCAAGCACATTTATATTCATCAAATCAATGTATGAACATACTTTTCCACATAGACCTCCATGATACCACCAATGAGGTCGGAAAAGACCTTGTCCATCGATCGTGGATAAGTTGCTTCTGCGTTCTTGAGGCCGAAACGCATGACTTTGAAGCAAAAGTTGGATCATTCAGTCAATAAATTTGTCTTTTCTTCATCAGATGGATCCGGATCTAATTATACCTGGAATTGGAGTCCAGGAAACTCAACAACTCGTAACTTGATGTGTTGTTTACGAGATGATCTATGTTGGGGAGTGGGTAAGTGTCCTTGGGGCAGAATTTTTTGAAGTCAATGTAATTGAAACACATACGCCACTTTCCGTTGGCTTTCTTTACCATGACTACGTTAACCAGCCAAGTGGTGTACGTGATCTCCCTGATGAACTTGGCACCAAGGAGGGTTGTAACCTCCTTATGGATGGCAGCTCGACGTTCATCTCCGAGTTTCCTCTTTCAATTTGCAATGAGTTTCACTTGTGGTAAGATGACCAAATGGTGGCACAAGAAACTGACATTGGGCATGTTGGTCGAGCACCAAGCAAAGAGATCGACATTACTTGCCAGCACCCGGGTAATCAACACGCGAGTGTGCTTGTCCGTGTTGTTGTCAATCTTGGCGACTTACTTTGGAAGGATGGCCTCGCATTTGTCTGGGTTGGCCTTAATGTCGCGTCGGGTTATCATGAATCTAGAAATTTGCCTCCCTTTATGCCAAAGAAGCAATTATTGGGACTGAGGTGCATCTTATTGGGACTTTATCAAAGATGACTTGGAGGTGTGTTAGGTGGTCTTCGGCCTTAGGGTATTTGATTACCATGTCGTCCACAAAGACCTCCATGATACCACCAATGAGGTCAAAAAAGAACTTTTTCATCCGTTGTTGATAGATTGACCCTGTGTTCTTGAGGCCCAAAGCCATGACTTTGAAGCAAAAGTTTGATCTTTCGGTCATGAAAGACATCTTTTCTTCATTAGGTGGATACATCCGAATCTGAATGTATCCAGAATAGGTGTCTAAGAAGCTCAATAACTCGTAACCTGATGTGTTGTCCACCAACTAAACTATGTTGGGGAGTGGGTAGGTTTCCTTATGGCAGACTTTGTTTAGGTTAGTGTAATTGACACACATGCCACTTTCCGTTGGCTTTCTTGACCATGACTAAGTTAGCCAACCAAGTGGTATACATAATCTCCTTGATGAACTTGGAATCAAAGAGGGTTATAACCTCCTTATGTACGACGGCGCGCCATTTATCTTCGAGTTTCCTCTTTGGCTTTGCAACGGGTTTCGCTTGTGGAAAGATGGTCAAATGGTGGCACAGGAAACCAGGGTCGATGCCAGGCATGTCGGTCGGGCACCATGCAAAGAGATCAACGTTAATTGTCAGCACCCAGGTAATCTGGGCCCGAGTGTGCTTGTTCGTGTTGTTGCTAACCTTTGTGACTTGCTCTAGAAGGGGTTTCAAGGGGCAATCTTATATAGGTTCATTAAAGGAGAGCTTGGCATCCCCTAGGAACTCGACCCTTAGGTCAAGGTCTATAGTGTTGTCCTTGGGGATTGTTTTCGAGATGTGGAAGCACTACTTGATGCCTTGATCTAGTTTCTGCGTGGATGGTTCCAAGAGAGATTTTTATTCAGTAACTATTATCTGGGTGGCGCTGGTATCTTCTTGGCTCGTGGGAGGTACATATGGGTGTGGGGTGTGGACACTACAACTCCGAGTACGTTGAGAGCTTTTCGTCCAATCAAAATGTTATAAGACCTCCCGTCTTCAACAATGAGATACCAAATCGTGATGGTGCGGTGTGCCTCTAGGGTTCTGAAAGTTGTCAGTAGGTCCATATAGCCTTTGGTATGGACTCTTTCACTTGTGAACCGAGCAAAGACTCTAGGTACGACTGGATGAGGTTAGCCGGGATGTCAAGCTTCTTGAAAGAGTGCCAAAATAGGACATCGGTGGAACTTCCTTGGTTGATGAGAATCTTGTGGACCCTTCAATTGGCTATGGTTGCGATTATGATGACATAGTCATCTATTTGGGTCATTGACACAAAAGTCATCATCCGAAAAAGTGATGAGAGGCATACACTAGGGGAGGGAGGGGTACTAGCCGACTGAGTTTATGCTTCGTAAGTAACGTTTCTAAGTAGCTCACAAATGGCCACCACCTGCGAAACCTCCTAATATGGTGTGGACGCTACCACTGGCCTGAGCTAGGTTGGGCTGGGTCTGAAAAATTGGGTTTGTAGTCCTATCGTACTTGCAGATGTTGATGGTGACTCCATACGAAATACTGGCTCGTGCTACCTTTTCAATGAATGAGTGGAATTTCTCCACTTTCGGTGGTACAAGAAGTTATCCCTATCCACGTTTGATAAATGATTGATCCCTACCAAGGATGATGGCCCATGGCACATGCTTAGAAGAAAGGGAGTTCCTTGATCCCTTCCTTTGCTTTTATTTTCTTTAGTTTAATATTCAATTAAGTTGGCTTGGTTGACTATTTTAAAGTTGACTTGTTGACTTGACTTTGGGTTGACTTGTTGACTCACAAGATTAGTTTAACCTAAAGCCAACATGCTAATTCAAAATTAACTTGTTTTGTAGGTTCATTAAGAGGTGGGACAAGGAAGAACAAGTGGCCCATTTAGATTACTTTTGGAGAGCACATGTGGAGGAAAGAGAAGGAGCAAAACTTTCTCAAAAACATCTAGAAAGGATGACCACATGCTTTAGCCTCCAAGAAGTCTAGAAACATCTAGAAGGAGCATCCACGTTGCCTTGGCCAAGAAGGCTTCTAGAATGTGTCCATGTGCTCCTTTGTTGGCCTACTTTCTAGACTCTAGGTTTTGTTATTTTCATTGTAATCCTTTTTAGCTTATTTGTTTTTGCTAAGAGGTCCCTAGACACTTCTATTTAAGGGGACCTCTAACACTTGTACAAGGGTTGAACATTTAGGAGAAATTAAACACCTTTGTGTATCAACCATTGTGATAGTCTTCCTCCTCAAGGAATGGAGTTCTTTTAAGCCTTATCTTGAATCTTGATTCAAGTGGCGACACACATCTACTCAACTTCAAGGTTGCCATGACTTCTTCTAGCCTAACCTTGTAATGGCGTGCTTTTCACATTTTTATCATTCCTTTCCTTTCCATTTTATGCTTTCTTCTTCCTTTGTTTGTGTGACTTGGGTTTTACTCTCTTTTTTTGTGTTGTCCACTCTTATTTGTTTTGAATCAATCTATTATTCTCTTCTCAAGAACCTTGGAAAGGAACCTTCATCTCTAGATAGCTTGCTATCTTAATGTCCAGTGAGGATTTCCTTGGTTTTCTTAATCTATCATTAATCTTCTAAAAGGAACAAGACAATCCTACATCATTTGCCAAGGGATGTGGTCATCCTTTCTAGATGTTTCTAGAAAGCTTTGCTCATTCTCTTTCCTCCACATGTGCTCTCCAAAAGCCATATAAATGGGCCACTTGTCCTTCCTTGTCCCACCTCTTAATAAACCTACAAAAGAGGTTAATTTTGATTTAGCATGTTGGGTTTAGGTTAAGCTAATTCTTTGAGTCAACAAGTCAACCCAAAGTCAAGGTCAACAAGTCAATTTAAAAATAGTCAACCAAGCCAACTTAATGGAATTTTAAACTAAAGAAAATAAAAGCAAAGGAAGGGATCAATGAACTCATTTTCTTCTAAGTATGTGCCATGGGCCATCATTCTTGGTAAGGATCAATCCTTTATCAACGTAACGATGGTGGTGTGGCCAATGAAGTTTTGGGACTAAGCCGATGCCTCTCCCTCGTGTGGGCTACGTGACCTACCAGATTGCGATCTCTTTGGGATCGATGAGGCTAGCCTCAATAACCTTCCTCCTTGTGGTTGGTGGCCCTACTATTTCCCCGAGTCAATTGTCCAAAGGATTGGCTTGTCCTACTTCGGCGCTAGAGGATCCACTTCTAGTCCTGGTGGACCTGTTCCTGGGTTTCAGGCTTCTAGTAGCTTGGGACCAGCCTAGGTTGTCGGCCTGAGGGCTCCAAAGGGATCGGGAGTAGCCTCTCCTAGATTGCCGACGAGGAGGGGACTCATTGATAGAAATCCAAGAGTGTACGACAGGCGAAAGTTACCTTTGGGGTTTGGGAGGAACCTTTCCTTTTTCCTAGTCGGCCAACTTTTGGTTCACTATATGGAGGCTGGGTGTGTAGGGCGACAATCTTGTTGCACTGTTGTTCATTTTTTGGGATTAGGTGTTAGAGTTGTCCTTGTAGAGTTGCAACAAGGTTGTTGTCTGGATTGGATTCAATCTCATACGAGGGTTTAGCCCGGTTTCTAGTAGTGACCATGGGTGTGTTAGGTTAGGGCAAAGTTTTACCGAGCCCCGCGGTAGGAGTCAAATGTTATTACAAAAATTGGGAGCGTGGGCCTTTTTGTGAATGCGAGATCTAGTTAAGGAATTTGGTTGCTTTTGATGGGCGATTGAATCTCTTGTGGCTTAGAAGGGGGAATAGGGAGATCCACCTGCAAAATTCTCTATGATGCTCAAGTTAGTAAGAGAATTAAGATCATTTTTTTAAGAGAAAATATGTCAGTATCCAAATGCATGTATGTTATGGCTTTATTTATAATACCCTTCGGGCCTTGGACCTTAACGATAACTCAAATAAGAAGATACTAACCAACTTTGGTAGTTACTTACCGTTATAATGTGATATCTTACCAGATACACTAAATATCCCGCGAGTATTTAGCATTTCAAACGCGATCATGTTGCCAAGACTTGCCACTACGCAAATATTTCACCCAACAGAGATATCCTGTGATACGGGGCCCTAGTGAGCTATATTATCTGTTGAGCCGGGCAAGCACAATTATACTCATCAAATCAATGTCTGAACATACTTGTATAATGTGTATTGCAAGATTCATCTAATTAGTGAATGAATAAACTTGTCTAATGTGTATTAATAAACTCATCTAATTTGTGTTTGGAAAGACTTGTCTAATGTATATTGCTAGAGTCATCTAATGAATATATGAATGACTCATCTAATATTTATTGTTAGACTTGTCTAATCAATACATCATCATACATCCATATCTTTTTTTGGCTTTACTAATACAATCAATATATTCCTTGGTTTGTCTATTAAATTTTGTTATACTCATCTAATCAACATATGAAATGACTAGTCTAATATATTTTGTTATATTTGTCTAACTATTGTATGGATAGTCTCGTCTAGTGTGTATTGTTAAACTTATGTAATTTTTATGTTATATTCTTCTAATTAGTGTATGAAAAGACTTGTCTAATGTGTATTGCTAGAGTCATCTAATCAATACATCGACAAACTCATTTAATATGCATTGCTAAACTTGTCTAATTAGTAAAAGATACACTCGTATAATGTGTATTGCTAGGCTCGTCTAATCAATGTATATTCAGTCTTATGTAATGCGTATCGAAAGACTTATCTAGTTAGTGAGTGGACAAACTTGTCTAATGTGTATTAATGGACTTGTCTAATTTGTGTATAGATAGAGTTGTCTAATGTATATTGTTAGAGTTGTCTGATCAGTGTATATACATACTCGTCTAGTGTTTGTTGCTATACTCGTTTAATTAGTACATAAACATAGTCATCTAATCAATGTATGCGTAGGCCCGTTTAATGTGTATTGTAAGACACATTTAATGAGTGAATGAACAAATTTGTCTAATGTGTATTAATAGACTGGCATCATTTGTGTATGGATAGACTTATGCAATGTTTATTGTTAGGCCTGTCTTATCAGTGTATGGACATACTCATCTAGTGTTTGTTGTAGATTTGTTAAATTAGTGTATGGATAGACTCATCTAATGAGTATTCTTATACTCGTCTAATCAATATGTGGAATTATTTTTCTAATGGTTTTTGCTATACTTGTATATGATTGTATGATCAAACTCATCCCTTGTGTATTGTAGAACTTGTCTAATCAATGCATAGACAAACTCATTTAATATTTTTTGTTATATTCATCTAATCAGTGTATTCTTAGACTCGTCTAATCAATGTATAGAATGACTCATCTAATGTTTTTTTTATACTCATCTAATTAATGAATGAACAAACTCATTTATTGTATATTACTAGACTCGTCTAATGATTTTTGTTATACTTGTCTAATTAATGTATGTACAAACTCGTCTAAAATATATATTGCTAGACTAATGTATATTGTTAGACTTGTTTAATTAGTGTATATACATACTCGTCTAGTGTCATTGCTTAACTCGTTATGTGCAGACCCATTTAATGTGTATTGTAAGACTCATTTAATTAATGAATGAACAAACTTGTCTAATGTGTATTAATAGACTTGTATAATTTGCATATGGATAAACTTGTGCAATGTATTGTCATGCTTTTCTTATGAGTGTATGGACATACCCGTCTAGTGTTTGTTGCTAGACTTTTCTAATTAGTGTATCGATAAACTTATCTAATGAGCATTCCTACGCTTGTTTAATCAATGTATGGAATGATTCGTCTATTTTTTTTGATATATTTGTCTAGTAATTGTATGGTCAAACTCATCCAATGTATATTGTTGAACTTGTGTAATTAGTGCATCGACAAACTTGTTTAATATTTTTTGTTATACTCGTATAATTAGAGTATTATTAGACAAGTCTAATCAATGTACGAAATGATTCATCTAATGTTTTTTGTTATACTTATCTAATTAATGTATAGACAAACTCGTTTATTGTATATTGCTAGACTTGTCTAATGATTTTTGTTGTACTCGTCTAACCAATGTATGTACAAACTTGTCTAAAATGTATATTGTTAACCTTATCTATTTTGTTGCTATATTTTTAGACTCAACTAATGACAATATAAATACATTAGTGATATATTTTAAAACAAAGGTTAAATATGTTTTTGATACATTAATTTTAAATAAAAATTGAAATTAGTCTTTTTATAAACTTTGGACCAATTTTTATATCCTGTTAACCGAATTTTGAAAATATTAATAGAAAAAATATACTTACAAATTCAATTTCGTAAGAAAAAGTAGTTGGGAATATATTTGTTTTCCTCCTCTTCGGATAACATATTTGAAATGAATATCGTTATATTTTCACTTAAATTGAAGTCAATAAAATAAAATAAAATAAAATATAATAAAATAAAATAAAATATTTCTTTTTAAGAATACAATTAAAAACTATTTGAACGTGTGAAGAATAAATTATTTTTTAATTGAACGAAAAAATTAATTTAAAAATATGTATTGTTGATTATTAAATGGAAATAAATTCTTGTAATTTATTTAAAAATAACAAAATGAATAAGAGAAAATTGAAATAAAATTATTGTTGAGATTTTAGAAAAATCATTATGAACATATTGCGGTTGTTATGTTTGCTAATGATTACTAAAAAAATATATTTATTTTTAAATAATGGATGCTTAAACTAAAATTGACATGTATAGATTATAAATTATAAAACTTAAACTAAGAAATTATTGATAATTCACTACCATAAATTTTTTTTTATTACTGATTAACTTTAGTGACAAAAAATAATTAGTCAATATAGTGACAAATTTATATACCAATTTATAAACGAAAAATTATTGGTAATTAAAATAGTTTCTAAATTGGTATCTAAAATGGTTACTATAGTGAATTAGTCTCTAAATTGGTCACTAACATAAGCTACCAAAACAATTGGTCTCTAAATTTGTATCTAAATTGGTCACTAATGGGGCAAATTTGGAAACTATTTTCTTGGTAGCTCAAACCTTTGGTAACTAATGTTAGTGACCAATTTATAGACCAATTTAAAAACTATTTTAGTTACCAATAACTTTTAGTTTATAAATTATTATTTAAATTGTTCACTATAGTGACTAATTATTTTTATCTCTAAAATTTGTCACTTATAAGAGATTTTCTTATAGTGTTTGGATTTGATTGATGTGAAAAGTATGGAGATATGTATAGTTTGTACATGATTTAGGCCATTATTGATTGTTTTTAGAGGTTTGTTATTTATTAGTCTAAAGTTATTGTTAATAACAAAAATGATAAACTATACGTTTAAGAAGAATACAAAAAAAATGCATGAATTGAATACATAAACTAATGGCATGTGAAATACACTTTATTAAATAAAAAATAATCAATGGGGAGAAGTAGATGCCCCGACAATGCTTGGACATGTTCTTTTGGTGTGTCTTAGTGTTTGACAATAGGAACATTTTATGGATCGATCATATTGTTCCCTTAAGTCCATCTTTGTCCTTATCTAACTTGACTTAAGCATGCCCTTTGATGTTCTTTTCATTTATGGGTTTGGGTATAGTATTTGGCCAGTGTAAGGAGGTCAATAATCTTCATTCCTGAGTTCACCAGATAGGCTTTAATATACTTGATAGACTTGGTCCAATCTTTACATAGGTGTGGTGTACCTTTGACGATCGTGTTGTGCATATTTGCATGCAACAAGCATATATGAGCATGGTAAGTGTAGTTTTTGAATTTTACCATAACCACACCATAATTCATCCAAATGAACTGCAAATATTCTTGTAGGCTTAGATTTTTTATGAATTAATACTAGAATCATTCATGTCAAATTTTAGCATAATGAGTCTTGAGCTTTCAATTCTTTGTTGTGTGATTTCACCTAAGCTAATGACATTTCAGAACTTGTGCATTTTCTTTTTAACAAAGCGGAACATTTGGATACATTTTGATATGATTCAAGCCTCCTTCTTTTACAACCTCCCAGCAAAATAGCCTATTGAACCATACATCTCCCATTTGACTTTTGTTTTGAGCCTTAAGCCTTTTCTTGTTTTTCAGCCCATTACAAGCCATAAAATCCTAAGAAAAAAGGAAATACCTAATTAGAGACTTGTGAGGGGTTGTGAAAGGATTGGAAAAGTTGTTTTGGAACTTAAGTGTGGGGGAAGGGTGGCTATATTAGTGGCTTAGTTTGAAAATAGTTAGAAAAATGAAAAGAAAGTCTGAAATAGAAAAAAAAAGAAATTCTTGGTTTGAGGTTGGAAGATGAAAATCTGAAAAAGAAAGAAAAATGTGAAAGTTTGGAAAAATCAAGAAACATACAGTTTGGTTTTAAAATGCCTTGCACCTTGCACTTCTATTCATATAATTGTTTCCCATAAATTTTCTCACATTTCTCTAATTTTAGCCTTGCTTTCCACTCATTTAGCCTATCGTCACCCTATCCCCATTTTAACCTTGAAAAGTCCTGATTATCTTAAGCGTTCTTGTTGCTCAGTGGTTGACATTAGATTTTGCACAAGCCTATGATAATGTTATTTGTCTTAGGATGTTGAGAGAGAAAATTTTGCCTAAACACATAAGGGTTGGAGTGAAAAAAGTTACCTCTGAGGACACGATTGAGTCTAGGTGGGTTCATTCATTCATTCTCTTTTGTATATCCCATTCTTTAGCAACTCTTAGCAAGGTTTTGAGTCACCCTTGTGTGCGTTAGCAGTTTTTTAGATTTGACAGTCTCAACTTTATCGTAAACATTTTTAGTGTGTTTAGCTTTTTGATTTAAATTATTATTTTTGTTTTGTATTGTTTTGTTTTCCCCTTCCTAGGAGGGAAGTCTTCTAAGTGTGGGGGTATGATAACCTCTTATCTTTGCTAGTTTTTATTTTATAAAAATGTCTTTTTAGTTTAAATAAATTTGTGTTTATCCTTAATTAATTAGTTGTTGTTGGTTGTTTAGGAAAATATAGTTTTTTAAAAAAACGATAAAAAGGTTGTTTTTAGTAGTCTTTTGTCACCATTAGATTTGTTCTCTTTAAAACTCCCTTTTTTAATAAAACAAGCCCTTCCTATTTTGCAGAATTGCATTTTTGACATTGACTCCACTTATTTCTTATTGTAGATCAGTCCTTGGTTGTTCAATGGAAGGCTTTGACCTAACCTTCCTTAAAACGAACGTTTAACTAAAACATGATTGATCTAGTTTCTGATCATCACGAAGAGGAAAGCGGATACCTAATACACGTGAACTGATCTAAGGATGACAGGCAGAGGTTGATGTGTAACATCCTAGGTGGATATTACTTAATAATATAAAATAATACTTGAAATTACTCAACAGTTAATAATTATTCCCAAAAGCACAGAAAAATTAAAATTTATTAAACGCAGTTAAACCAAAAATGCATAATTCAAAACTTAAACTATTACAAGTTCCAAAGTCTAGACCATATTTAAATGAAATACAAGGTATTTAAAAAATTCTTAAAAATAAATCCCGACCGAGCCCCCACTCCGGATCTATGCGTCACCTGCATCACCTGAAACAACATTTGCTCCCGTGTGACAGGTCACACGATCATCGCTAAACACAAACAAAAAGGGCGAGTTCAATGAAATTAAACATGCATACAAGACGGTAAGCACCCATCACCCAAAATAACTTAATCATTTTATCACTTAAAACAAAACCTCTATACCATGCTACCGCGGTCTCATAACCTATATGAGACGAGCACACACTCAACCTTGGTCTTGGGGATTCCAATGCTTCCACAAACCTGTCGTTCGTGGTCCAACACATGTGGAACCATTCCGTTATGAACCTTCCGCTCGTAACAATCAAGTGGAGTCATTCAATACAAACCTCCCGCTCGTATTCTCAAACAAGATCCCATCATCACAGACCTTCCGTCTGTGATTATGAACCTCTTGCTCGTAAAAGGATCCTAGCATACCCCAAACTAAGGCCATACCACCAAACATGCAAAACACACCACAAAAGCCCCCGACCCTTGCACTATCGCTTGACGCAACCTAAGCGACGCCATGTGAAATGGTGTTGCAGACCTAATTCTAACACACCAAGTCATCAGAGGCACACATCCATAACACCAAATACGTATTTTTACATTTCAACATACCTCCAAAACAGTACCAATAATTTAATTTTTAACCCGTAACAACAATATAAATTGGAAACAAGAACCATCAATATCGTAATGCCAAAAATAAATCTACTTTACTCAACTACATCTCCCCGACATTTACATCCACACACGAACTGAATACAAAATTTTTGCATAAACTTTTCCACTACACCAAAATAAATTCATGCAGCTTGTGCCAATCACCGTAACTTCAATCCTTGTTCCAAACATAATAATTCAACACTTAACACCCTTCTTTATTTCTAACATTAAAAGCTAAAACCAATTTCACTCATAAAACAATATGCTACAATTCCCTCTGACACCAACACAACTACAATCACAAAAATAAAATATCGTTAGATTTTATATATAAAATTTAAACTATATATGCTACAATTCCCTCTGACATAAAACCACTACATAATCACCAAAGCAAAATATTGGTAGCTTTAAAATATAAAACTTAAATTGTACACTACCTTGTAATATATA